>Ga0164290_1000175_pt1 | contig 239480 bp, 227 predicted proteins | sample Micstemetagenome_FD_108782 | JGI IMG/M metagenome (GOLD analysis project Ga0164290, IMG submission 108782) | Contaminated culture microbial community from soil near Moab, Utah, USA - Microcoleus steenstrupii SON62 (Illumina Assembly) | ecosystem: Environmental > Terrestrial > Soil > Soil crust...
ACCATCGCGCAGCAGACCACCAACTCGCTGCGCTCGGTGCTGGGCGCGCAGCTCGGCGGTGCGATGGACCTGGGCTGGCGGGAGAAGTTGGCGATGCAGTTTCGGCTGGGCTGGAGCCATGAATATGCCGATGTCAGCCGGCCGGTGACGGCGACCTTGGCCGGCGCGCCGGCGATGCCGTTCACCACCTTCGGTGTCTCGCCGCAGCGCGACGGCGTGGTGCTGGGGCTGTCGGCCAGCACCGCGATCGCCGATGCGACCTCGATCTACCTGCGCTACGAGGGCAACATCGCGGGCCAGGACAGCGCCCAGGCCATCACCGCCGGCGTCCGCATGACGTGGTGACTTTTCGCTGCGGGAGCGACGCGGACCAGGGCGCAGATGAAGCTCATGACTTCTCCGACGCCGTATGACAGCGCCACCTCCCCAACTTCGTTGGGGAGGAAGAGCATGAGCTAGTCTAGGATGCTGCCGCCTGTTGGCGCTCGCTGCGGCCTTGCGGCCCCGGTGACCCGAACACCACGCCCTCGTAGTCGTTCTGCGCCACCTTGTTGATGGTGTTGACGAACTTGGGCGTGCCGCCGTTGTAGACGAAGTAGCGGATGCGGCCGGCCTCGTGGCCCGGGACATTGGAGTTGTAGCCGGTGAACCACGACTTGGCCTTGCGCATCAGCATCATGCCGTACATTTCGGTGACGTGGCGGGTCCAGCGCTCCTCGGCGGCCTTGGTCGCCTCGACGCGGTCAAGGCCGCGCGCTGACATGTACTCGAGCAGGCCGGTGACCCAGTTGACGCCGATCTCGATGGCGCGCGGATAGTTGGTCGAGGCCGAGCCGCTTTGCGGGCCCGACGGCATCAGCAGGTTGGGAAAGCCCGCGACCAGCATGCCGAGGAAGGTCGATGGCCCGTCCTTCCACTTGTCGGCCAGCTTCTCTCCGTTCACGCCCTGGATGTCGATGTGGTCGTAGGCGCCGGTGATGGCGTCGAAGCCCGTGGCATAGACGATGATGTCGAACTCGAAGTCCCGCGCGCTGGTGCGGATGCCGGTCTCGGTGATGCTTTCGATCGGCGTCTTGGCGATGTCGACCAGCAGGACGTTGTCCCTGTTGTAGGCCTCGTAGTAGCGGGTCTCGAGCGGCACGCGCTGCACGCCGAAGCCGTGGTCACGCGGGATCAGCGTCTCGGCGACGGCGGGATCCTTCACCCGTTGGCGGATGCGGTCGGCGACCCATTCCGAGAACTCGGCATTGGCCGCTTCGTCGGTGAAGATCTCGCGAAAGTTCTGCAGCCAGATGCCGAACCCAGGCTCGTCATAGAGACGCTCCCACAACTTCACGCGCTCCTCGCGCGAGACCTCCCAGAAGCCGCGGCGGTCTGGCTCGTGCTCGAAGCCGCCCGGCGTGCGGGCGCAGGTGGCGAAGATCTCGTCGTAGCGCTTGCGGATCTCCGCCATCTCCCCGTCGGAGATCGTGCTGTTGTTGAGCGGCGCCGCCCAGTTCGGCCGGCGCTGGAAGACGGTGAGGTGGCCCACCTTGTCAGCGATCTCGGCGATCACCTGGATGGCGGTGGCGCCGGTGCCGATCACAGCCACTTTCTTGCCGGCAAGCTCGACACCTTCATGCGGCCAGTAGAAGGTGTGGAAGGATCGGCCCTTGAAGCGGTCCATGCCGGCGAGGCGCGGCAGGGTCGGGATGGACAGCAGCCCGTTCGCCATGATGACAAAGCGCGCCGTGAGCGTGCGGCCGCCCGACAGCGACAGTCGCCAGAGGTTCGCCGCCTCGTCGTAGTGCGCGCTATCGACGCGGGAGTTGAACTGCATGTGGCGGCGCAGGTCGAACTTGTCGGCGACGTAGTTCAGGTAACGCAGGTTCTCGGGCTGGCTGGAGAACTTCTCCTTCCAGTGCCACTCGTCAAGCAGCTCGCGCGAGAAGGAATAGCCGTAGGTGTAGCTCTCCGAATCGAAGCGGCAGCCCGGATAGCGGTTGTTGTACCAGGTGCCGCCGAGGTCGGGCGCGGCCTCGAGCACGACAGCCTTCACGCCGAGATCGACGAGTTTCTTGATCTGATAGATGCCGCACACGCCGGCGCCGATCACAACGGCTTCGTAGTCGACCATGGGCTGCTCCCGGACCCGTTCTTGCTTCTCTGGCCCATAGGCTAGCGCCATTGTCGGGCCAGTACAGTCCGCCAAGCCGGCTATTTTCCGGTTGCCGAAAGGCGGGCGCCCCCCAACCTGGCGAGGACTACGCCCCGTAAATGTCACAACGCATGTCGCCTATGGGGGCGGATCAAGAATGAGCAACCCACAGCGCCGACGCGCTAGAGTGCCGTCCCGATGAACATTCAAACGCGCAGGGGCCGGGCACAATGACGACGGTCACCGTCACGCCGACGCGCGCCGACAAGCCGGGGACCATGGAAATCGATCAGCTTCGCGGATGGGCAACGTTCATGGACAGGGCCGTGGTCGTGAGCCTCGTCGCCACCGTTCTCGCGGTCACGGCGCTCGGCGTCACGACCTGGCTGTCGTGGCGCTTCAACGGGGCCGTACGCGCGCAAGAGCACGCGGCCTTCGATCGATACAAGGCGGAGATGGGCAAGCATGCTGCCGCTCTCGAGGAGGACGCCTCGCGGGCGCGCGAGCGGGCGCTGGAGTTCGAGCAGGTAGCCAACGATGCCAACGAGCGGGCCGCCCGTGCCAGCCGCGAGAGTGCGGCCGCCAGCGAGAAGGCGCGTTCGGCCGAGGTCGATGCCGAGGAGGTCCGCAAGCGCGTCGCCGAGCTCGGCAAGCAGGTGAGGGAGGCGACGGCGCGGGCACCGGAGCCGGCGCCCGCCGTCACCGCGGAAACGGCGCCGCCAGCCAAGGAACAGCCGGCGCCTGCACAACCTTCGCCGGTCGTCGAGAGCCTGAAGAAGTATGCCGGCACCAAAGCCGCGTTGTACGTCCTCGAGGAGGCGCCTGATGGCGGAGCCGTCGGCTCGATGATCGCGGGCTATCTCGGCGACGCCGGATGGGCGCCGCTGACCTGGACCTGGTCGGGCGTGAGCGGAATCCTGGGCGTGGTGGTATTGATCAAGGAAGGCAGCGACCCGGCCACCGACGAGGCTGCGTCCGCCGTCCTCGACGCGCTGCGCTCGGCCGGCTTCAACGCCGCCAAAGGGAATTGGCCGGCCGATTGGCGCCGCTTCCGCGGGACCCTGAACGGCCCGCAGTCGCCGGGTCCGACGGATGCGCCCATCAGGATCGTGATTGGGGCAAAGGCACGTTGAATCTTGCCGGACCGCGGGCCTCCAGGCCCGCTCATAATCTTCCTCTTGCTCCTCTTCCCCCTTGGGGAAAGCTGAGCCATGAGCGGACCTGGAGGTCCACGGTCCGGCAAGACGATGACGCGCCGCTGGAGTGGTGCGCTAAGTGGTGCGCTCCCGGCAATGACTAGCGCCGCTGACCCAGGAACATCATCAGGAACTGGAACAGGTTCACGAAGTCGAGGTAGAGGCTTAGTGCGCCGAAGATCGCGACCTTCTCGGCGGTGTCGCTGCCCCAGGCCTGGGCGTACTGGTCCTTGATCCTCTGGGTGTCGTAGGCGATCAGGCCCGAGAAGATCAGCACGCCTGCCACCGAGATGATGAAGGTCATCGGACCGGACGGGAAGAACATGTTCACCAGACTGGCCAGGATCAGGCCGATCAGGCCCATGAACAGGAACTTGCCGACCGCGCTCAGGTCACGCTTGGTCGTGTAGCCGTAGAGGCTGAGCGCCCCGAAGGCAGCGGCCGTGATGAAGAAGGTGCGGAACACCGATGCCTGGGTGTAGCGGAACAGCAGCAGCGACAGGCTGACGCCCATCAGGGCCGTGACCGCCCAGTAAACGGCCTGCACCGCCCCCACGCTCATCGTCGCGGCGCGGGCCCCGACCAGCAGCAGGAGGCCGAGCGGCGCAAAGATCGCGATCCAGCCCAGGATGTTCATGCCGACGACGAAGCCGCCCTCGACCTGGAAGAACAGCCTGGCGATGTCGTCCGAGGCGAACACGGCCCAGGCGACGATGCCCGACAGGGCCAGCCCCGAGGCCATGTAGTTGTATACCCGCAGCATGTGGGCGCGCAGGCCGACATCGAATGCCGCCTGGTCGGTGATCGTGCCAGCGCGGTTGAAACTGCCCAAGTTTGGATTGGCCATCTGACCCTCCAGTCCGTGAAAGGATGCTGGCCCCGATGATCGCGGTCTTGAGGCCGCTTGTCCATGCGGCCAACCCCGTCAAACCGGGTGCTACAGCTTGATGTTGGCGGTGCGGATGACCTTTCCCCATTTCTCCGTTTCAGCGGCAATGAGCTTGCCGAAGTCGGCGGGGGAGCCCGCAATGAGCGTGCCGCCGAGATCGGCCAGCCGCGCCTTCAGAGTCGCATCAGCCAGCCCGGCATTGGTCTCCCGGTTCAGCCGGTCGACGATGTCCGCCGGCGTCTTCTGCGGCGCGCCGATGCCATACCAGGCGCTCGCCTCGTAGCCCGGGACGGTGTCGGCAACGGTCGGCGTGTCGGGCAGGGCTGCCGCGCGCACGGATGTCGTGACGGCCAGCGCCTTGAGCTTGCCGGACTTGATGAACTCCATCGACGCGGGCGAGGTGGCGAACAGCACCTGGACTTGGCCCGACAGCAGGTCGGCGATCGCCGGCGCCTGGCCTCGATAGGGCACATGGACCATGTCGGTGCCGGTCATCGACTTGAAGAGCTCGCCCGCGAGATGGGCGGCACTGCCGTTGCCGGCCGAGGCCATGTTGACCTTGCCCGGGTTGGCGCGAGCGTAAGCGATGAGCTCGGCGATGGTGCTGGCTGGAAATGACGGATTGACCACCACGACGTTGGGCACCGTCATGATGCCGGCCACCGGCGCGATGTCGCGGATGAAGTTGAAGGGCAGCGTGTCGTAGAGGGTCGCGTTGATGGCGTTGGGCTGGCCGACGAGCAGCAGCGTGTAGCCGTCGGGGGCCGCGTTGACGACGAACTCGGCGGCGATGTTGGTGGCCGCTCCCGGCTTGTTCTCGATCACCAAGGGCTGGCCCAGCCGATCCGAGAGCCATTGGCCCATCAGGCGCGCGACGATGTCGTTGCCACCGCCCGGTGCGTAGCCAACGACCCAGCGCACGGGGCGGGACGGCCAGGCCTGCGCGCGGGCCTGACCGGGCGCAATCGCCCGCGCGATGGGGGTCGCAATGACGAGATGCTGGAAGCGGCGACGCGAGAGCGGCATCAACCCTTGACCGAGCCCGCCGTCAAGCCCGCCACATAATGTTCAACGAAGAATGAGTAGATGATCGCCACCGGGATCGAGCCCAGCAGCGCCGCCGCCATCAGCTGGCCCCAGTAGAAGACGTCGCCGCGCACGAGTTCCGCGATGGCGCCGACCGGCACGGTCCGTACTTCCGTCTTGGTAAGGAAAATCAGGGCGTACAGGAACTCGTTCTGGGCCAGCGTGAAGGCGAAGATGCCGGCGGAGATGAAGCCCGGGCCGCACAAGGGGAGCACGATCTTGACCAGGGTCTGCAGGCGGCTCGCGCCATCGATGCGCGCGGCGTCTTCGAGTTCCACGGGCACGGTGCGGAAATAGCCCATCAGCAGCCAGGCGCAGAACGGGATCAGCAAGGTCGGATAGGTCAGGATCACCGAGGTGAGGGTATCGCCGAGGCCGAGCCGATTGATCAGGTCGGCGAGCGGCACGAACAGCAACGGCTGAGGCACGAGATAGGTCGCGGCGACGGCGAAGGAGACCATGGCCGCACCGGCAAAGCGCAGCCGCGCCAGCGGATAGGCGAGCATGGCGCCCAGGATCAGCGAGATCGCGGTCGACATCACCGCCACGATGAAGGTGTTCCAGGTCCACTCGAGGAAATTGGTCTCGGTGAGCAGGTCGACATAGTGCTGCAGCGTCGGGTTATGAACGATCAACGGCATGACCTTGCGGCTGTAGAGCTCCTGGTTGGTCTTCAGCGAGGTGACCGCCATCCAGTAGAACGGGAACAGCGCGAAGAGCAGCGACGCGCCGAGCGGCAGCCACAGCGTGAGCAGGCGAGGCCCCCAACCGCGGCGCTCGACGGTCATGGCATGCCTCTTGCCGGACCGCGGGCCTCCAGGCCCGCATCATGATTCATGAGCGGACCTGGAGGTCCGCGGTCCGGCAAGATACTCATGACTTCGGCGCCCGCATGTAGATGGCCATGGCGAGGATGATCAGGGCGAGTGGCGGCACCATCGAAAGCGCGATCGCGGCGCCTTGGCCGAACTGGCCGGCGCCCATGGCGATGTCGAAGGCGTAGGTCGCGAAGACGTGCGTGGCGTTGGCGGGCCCGCCGCGCGTCAGCACGTAGATCAGCTGGAAGTCGGCGAAGGTGAAGATCACCGAGAACATGGTGACGATGAAGATGATGGGCATCAGGAGCGGCAGGGTGACGTAGCGGAAGCGGCCCCAGCGGCCGGCGCCGTCGATGGTGGCGGCCTCGTAGAGGTCGGGGGAGATGGTCTGCAGGCCGGCCAGCAGCGTGATGGCGTAGAAGGGCAGCCCACGCCAGGTGTTGACGATGACCAGCGAGAACATCGCGAGGTGCGGATTGCCGAGCCAGCTCGGGCCCGGATCGGCGATATCGGTCGCCTTCAGCACCCAATTCACCACGCTGAAGGCGGGATCGAGGATCCACTGCCAGGCCACGGTCGACAGCACCGTCGGCACGATGAACGGCAGCAGCAATAGCGCACGCGTCAGGTTCTTGAAGCGGAAGTCCTGGTTCATCACCAGGGCGAGCCCCAGGCCGCCCACCATCTTCAGCAGCGTCGCCGCCGCGGTGTAGAAGATGGTGTTGAAGGCGACCTGGCGGAACACCGGATCGTGCCAGGCACGGATGAAGTTATCGAGCCCTACGAAGATGCCAGGCTGGGCGACTGGCCGGTCCTGCAGGCTGATCCAGATGCCGTAGAAGAACGGATAGCCGACCAGCGCCACCAGGAAAGCCACCGGCAGCGCGACCATCAGCCAGCTGAAGACGCTCTCGCGCTCCACCCACCGGGCCAGCGAAAAGGGCGGGCGCCGGCGCGTCAGCGCCGGCGCGACGATGGTGGTCATCCGTTGGCCCTGGCGCTCACGACGCCCGGTAGATCTGCTTCAGTTGCGCAGACGCGTCGGCGATGACCTCCTTGGTCGACTTGCCGGAGCAGGCCTTGGCGAACATGTCGATGACCACGAACTTGGCGATGGTCTCCGACTGGGCGCGGCTGAGCGGCGCCGGCCAGCCCGGCAGATGCGCGGTCTTGAGCGCGTCGCGATAGGGCAGGTTGCGCGGCTCGATCTTCCACATCGGCGCGTCATCATAGGCGTGCAGGAACGGCTGGTAGTAGGTGATAGCAACGTCGAACCACGGGCCGGCCTGCGCCGGCGCCATCAGCCAGCGCAGGAAATCCTTCGCCGCCTTCTGGTCCTTGGTGTGGGTGAAGATCGAGTGGCAGAGCGGGTTCAGCATGTGGAACCGGCCCTTCGGCCCCTTGGGATTCTCCGACTGGTCGATCACCTTGGCCATGTCGGGGAAGTCCTTCTTGGCCGCCCACAGGATCGATTCGGCGTTGTTGGTGCAGGAGATCTGCTCCGACAGGAACGCCTTGTTGTTGTTGACGTCGGTCCAGCCCAGGCAATCCTCGACCATGGTCTCCTTGTAGAAGCGGCGGCAGAAGTCGACCGCGCGTGCGGTCTCGTCGGAATCGATGACGATGGTCTTGCCGTCGGCCTCGACCTCGCGTGCCCCGTAGGACCACAGCAGCGGATAGAGCCAGCCGTGATTGTCGCCGAAGCCGTGGCCGAGCTCGAAGCCGAACGGATGGCCCGCCTTCTTGAGCTTGATGCCGGCTTCCAGGAGCTCGTCCCAGGTGTCGGGGAACTTGTCGTAGCCCGCCTGCTTGAACCAGTCGGTGCGCCAGTTCATCAGCTGGCCGATATTGCCGAAGGGGATGGCCTTCCACTTGCCGTTGACGACCACGGATTCCTGGGCCGATTCGTACCAGCCGCCGGATTCCTTGCCGATCTCGGCCGCGATATCGGTGACGTCGACGAACTTGTCGTCGAACAGGAAGGCCCAGTTGAAGCCGATCGCGGTCATGTCGGGGCCCGAGGCGTTCTCGGCGGCGGTGGTGACGCGCGTCAGCAGGCTGCCGACGCTCACCACCTCGTAGTTCACCTTGATGCCGGTCGCCTTCTCGTAGGCGGCGGCGAGCTTGTTCTTGAAGAAGGCATCGTAGGGCGGCACGAACGAGCTCTCGTGCATCATCGTCAGGCTCTTGGTCTGGGCCCGGGAGATGGATGGCGCCAACAGGGCGCCGGCAGTGCTGTACGCGGTAAGCTTAAGGACGTCTCGACGAGACTTACGGGAACTCAACGCCATGGCGAAGTCCTCCCTTTGCTTATAGCGCGGGGAGCATAGCCCGGCGTTTTGGGCTTGTCTTGCCGGACCGCGAGCCACCCGCTCATTGCCGGGAGCGCGGCACTCCAGTGCCGCTCATGCGGTGTCGAGGCAGGACATGATGCGCCACTGGAGTGGCGCGCTCCCGGCAATGAGGGTCCGCGGTCCGGCAAGATTTTTGAGGTGCAGTGCGGCGACGGCGGCGGCAATGGACAAAGGGCTGCACCTCTCCGAAGCTTCTTGCCTAAAACTAGAGCAGAGGAAACGAATGACGGCGGGCATTCCCGTGGAGGACTGGATCGCGCATCACGCGCGGTTCTCACCAGGTTCCGAAGCGGCGCACGACTTGGCGTCCGGCCGGCGGTTCACCTACGCGCAGTTCGACGGGCGCATCACGGGTGCCGCGCTGTGGCTTGCCGAGGCGTTCGGCGTACGGCGGGGCGATCGCGTGGCCGTGCTCAGCATGAACGACACCGACGTCTTCGAACTGCAGTTCGCCTGCCGGCGGCTGGGCGCGATCTTCCTGCCCTTGAACTGGCGGCTGGCGGTGCCGGAGCTTGAGTTCATCTGCAAGGATGCGAGCCCCGTGGTGCTGATCCATGGCGCGGAGTTCGCCGATGACGCACTCAAGGTCGCGAGGCTCGCTGGCGTGCCCCATACCGCCGACATCGCCAACGGCAGGCCCAGCGCCTACGAAGCCGGGATTGCGGCGGCGCGCGGGACGATCGATCGGCCATCACTCGATCTCAGCGACATCTGGACCATCATGTACACGTCGGGCACGACGGGCCGGCCCAAGGGCGCGCAGATCACCTACCAGATGTGCGTCTTCAACAGCGTGCAGGCCGGCATGATGGTCGGGCTCACGGCGCAGTCGAAGAACCTGGTGTTCCTGCCGACCTTCCATACCGGCGGGCTGAACGTCTATGCCAACCCGGCCTTCCACACCGGCGGCTGCAACGTCGTGATGCGCAGCTTCGATCCGGCGCAGTTCCTGCGCTTGCTCGGCGACAAGGCGCTCGGGCTTACACACGCGCTCGGCGTGCCCACGAATTTCCTGATGCTGGCGCAGGAGCCGGGCTTCGGCGCCGCCGACTTCGGCCATATCGTCTCGCTCGGCGTCGGCGGCGCAGCCGCACCGCTGTCGCTGATCGAGGAATACGGCCGCAAGGGCATCAAGCTGCAGCAGTGCTGGGGCATGACCGAGACCGGGCCGATCGGGCTGCTGCTGTCGGGCGACAAGGCGCTGAGCAAGGTCGGCTCTTCGGGGCTGCCGCCGCTCTATGTGCGGCTGAAGATCTGCGATCCCGACGGCAACGAGGTCAAGCGGGGCGAGACCGGCGAGCTGATGATCCGCGGGCCGACCGTCACGCCGGGCTACTGGAATCGGCCGGAAGCCAACAAGACCTCGTTCACCACCGATGGCTGGTTCCATACCGGCGACGCGGCTCGCCAGGACGACGACGGCTACTTCTATATCGTCGACCGCTGGAAAGACATGTTCATCTCGGGCGGCGAGAACGTCTACCCGGTCGAGGTCGAGAACGTGATCTACCAGCTCGACGGCGTGCTGGAAAACGCCGTGGTCGGCGTGCCGCACGAGAAATGGGGCGAGGTCGGCCGCGCCTTCGTGGTGCTGAAGGCCGGCGCCAACCTCGACGAGGCGGCGGTCATCGACCACTGCGGCAGCCAGCTCGCCCGCTACAAGGTGCCGAAGGAGGTACGCTTCATCGACGGCCTGCCGCATAATGCGACCGGCAAGGTGCTGAAGCACCAGCTGCCACGCACCTGAAGCCGGATAGGGAGAGAGCATGGCCAGCATCGTCTTCGGCGCCGGCACATCGCATACGCCGATGCTCAACATGACGGCCGAGGAATGGCCGCTGTTCGAACAGGTCGACCGGCATCGTCCGCACCAGCACCCGGACGGGCGGGCCGCGACCTATGACGAGTTGCTGGCGAAGGTGGCGAGCTCGATGCTGGCGGAGATCACGCCCGACAAGCATGCCAGCCGGCATGGCGAGGCGATGACGGCGCTCGATCGGCTGCGCAAGGGGCTGGGCGATGCCCGGCTCGACGCGCTGATCGTGGTCGGCGACGACCACAAGGAGATGTACGGCGACGACAACATGCCGGCCGTCCTGATTTATCGTGGCGAGACCATCCCGAACGTGCCCAACCGGACGGGCGTGAGCGCGGGCTCGCATGTCGATGGCAACCGGCGGCCCAACTGGATGCAGCGCGCCGCCGCGCGCTACTACGAGGAAGCGGAGACACGGCACTATCCGGTCCATGCCGGGCTCGCCAATCACCTGATCGCGGCGCTGATCGAGGCCGAGTTCGACGTGTCGTCGGCCAATGCGCTGCCGGCCGGCGAAGGGGAAGGTCATGCCTTCGGCTTCGTGCATCGCCGCCTGATGGCCGAGGCGGTGCCGGTGATCCCGATCGTGCTCAACACCTATTACCCACCCAACCAGCCCTCGCCGCGGCGTTGCTATCGCCTGGGCCAGGCGATCCGGGCGGCGATCGAGAGCTACCCCGAGCCGTTGCGGGTCGGCGTCGTGGCGTCGGGCGGCCTCAGCCACTTCACCATCGACGAGCAGCTCGACCGCGAGGTGATCCGCGCCCTCAGCGAAAAGGACGCCGATGCCCTGCAGGCCCTGCCACGCGCGCGGCTCAACTCGGGCAACTCGGAGATCCGCAACTGGATCTGCGCCGGCGGCGCGCTCGAGCATCTCGACCTGCGCTGGGTGACCTACTGCCCGGGCTACCGCACGCCCGCCGGCACGGGCACCGGGCTTTGCTTCGCCCATTGGGGGTGACGTCTTCGCTGGCGGTGCGATCTACGATCGTTGAGGTTACTGCTGCGCCTGTTCGGGGATCGCCGCGCCGTTCGTCGTCAGCAGCGATGCATCGAGGGTGAGCTTGTTGGGCGCGCGCCGCACTTCGAGGACGAGCCACGCATCAGAAGCGTTGCCGTCGACCAGCACCGAGTAGGTGGCGAGCTGGCGTTTGCCCGCATCGACGACGCGCGTCACGATCAGGTGGCCGCGCTGGTTCGAGACGCGCGTCACGATGGGCGCCGCGCAATCGTCGAGGAAGATCGTCGACTGGTCCTTGTGCAGCGCCACAATGGCATTGGCGGCCGCCTTGCAGGCGTCGTGCGGCGCAGAAGCGCGCTGGTAGAGGGCCAGGCCATCCGATGCGCGCGGCACCGCAAGGTAGCCGAGGGCTGCGACGATCATCAGCGCAACAGTGCCGAGCAGGAGCGACGATCCCGTCGGTCCGTCCGCAATCCACGGCGTTACCGGATGCCATGTCCTTCGCAGCACGCGCAATCACCCATATGCAACGGCTTCACGATAGCGCCGCCCACACCGTCGGCATGTGATCGTTCGGAGGCATGATGGTGATCGCGTTCACTGGCGCGATGTCTGGAACACCATCGTCAATGGCTGCAGGAGTTCGCTGCGGTAGAACGGCTTGGCGACGAAGGGCGCGTCGCGCAGCGTGCGCGGGATCGCCTTGCGACTGAAGCCGCTCACGACAACGTAGGGGACGTACATTACGTGCAGCTGATGGGCGATCGGCTCGACGCTGGCGCCGGAGAGGTGGATGTCGAGCAGGGCGGCGTCAGGCTTCTGCTGCGCGATCAGGTAAAGCGCCATCTCGACGGAGGGGACCGGTCCCAGCGGCATGCCGCCGGCACCGGTCACCGTGTAACGCATCTCCTCCGCGACCACGATGTCGTCCTCGACGTTGAGGATCTTCCTGCCCGAAAGCGAAGGCAGCATTGCGTTGTCCACGACCGCACCCCTTTCCGCGGCCGAGCAACGTGGCATTGCGTCGTCCTGTTGCTGCGACGTGTTGGCGTCGAACGCTTTGGGAAGAGGCCGTGTCTTCTGCGCCACAAGCAGAACGATGCTTAGTGATCAAAATCACTCCGCGACAGTGATCGAACGAATCGCGGGAACTGCTGCGTCGAGGTGACGTTGCTCGTCATCCCCTGAGGAGGTTTCATGAAGACGATCATCATCGCCCTGACGTTGGGTGTGGCCTTGTCGGCCTGCTCTGTGAAGACAACGGAGCGCACGGTGGCGCCGACTCCGGTAGCGGCCACGACCACCACGACGGTTCCCGCCGCGACGACGACGGTGACGACGCCGGCGCCTGCCGCGAGCACGACGGTCTATACGCGTTGAGGCGCTTCAGCGCCGGTCACCGTTCCGGCAACGCGATGCTCTGACGCATCCTCGATCGCGCGTGCGCACCTGCGAGCTGCCGCAGCAGGTGCAGGCGCGCCGCGGTTTGCGGGCCGAAGATCGGGTTCGCGGCGGCGGCGGCGGCCGTCGCCGGGCCACCCTCAGGCTGTCCTCGCTGATGCAGGACGGCGGCGGCGCCCAACAGGAACAGCACGGCCCAGCAGGTCGGTCCGACATAGGCGCCGGAAGCCTGGCCCAGGATCGCCCAGCCTAGCCAGCTGAAGGCGGGGCTGGGCACGCCGAGCACGCGCAGCCATTTCGTGATGGCCGCGGCGATCACCAGGCCCCAGACGACGCCGAGATAGATCCAGTGCAGCCAGAAATAATTGATCAGCAGCTCGGTGGCGGGTGTGACGACCTGCCACGCTCCCGAGTAGTAGCTGGACCGGAGGTAGAGGTTGGTGATCTCGACTTCGATGAACGGTTCGCCCGTCAGGCCCGCGCCGGCGAAGGGGTAGAAGGCCATCATGTGCAGCCCGGCGATGGCGGGTCCCTGCACGCGGTAGAAGAAGCTGGGGTCGTTGCCGGAGGTCACCGCTTCGAGACGGTGCGCGAACAGGGTCTGCGCCAGCACCCCCGAGATTCCGAGCAGGATCAGGGCGCCCATCAGCACCACCAGGAAGCGGCCGAGATCGAGGTGGCCTGAACGGCGGCTGTCGAGGAACAGCAGGTACGGCAGCAGCAGCAACAGCATCAGGAGCAGCGTCGGCCCCGGCATGGCGAACAGGCCGCTCGCGACCAGACCGAGATAGATCAGGAGCTTGCCGCGCCAGGGACTGATGACCAGCCAGAGGAACGAGAACAGCGTATAGCAAAAGGTGACGCTGGCGGGCTCCGAGGCGAAGAACTTCGGGCGGACTCGATTGTAGAACAGCAGGTCGCGCAGGTCGTTCTCGTAGACGCCCTTGCGGTAGAGGATATTGCGCACGGCATCGCTGACCGGGCGGAGGCCGCCATAGGTCTCGAGCAGGCAGCCGACCAGGATCGCCAGCGCCAGCGCCAGAAAAAGGTTGGCGATCTGCCGCCGGCTGGCGTTGCACACCGTCAGGAACAAGGCGTAGCCGATGGTGATCGAGTAGCTGAGCTGGATGAGGCCGTTGGTGCGCCGCTGCAGGAAGGCGATGTTGGGGGCGCAGAAGATCGAGACCAGGTAAAGGAACAGGACCCCGACGAAGAGGGCGAATGCGCGGCTGCTCAGCAGGTCACGGCGCCGCCACAGCAGGATGAACCCGGCAACGCCGGACGGAACCGACGGGAAGGGCACCTTCTGCGACAGCATGATCGTGAAGTTGGTGTAGAGCCCGACCAGGAAGATCGCGATCAGCACCATGTCGACCCAGCTCAGGCGCTCGGCCGACGCCTGCGGCCGCGCGACGAAGCCTGCCTGCGCCGACGAGGCGAACGACGCATCGCCACCAGCCAGTTGCGGCAACGGGCGCGCCAGGCTCACCATGGCCCACGCCCGCTGCGGCAGCGAACCTCACGTTCGATAGCGAACATTTCCACCCACATGACCCGGCCGGTTCCCACGCCGGCCTCTGCTGAAACACCAGGCAGGCGCAAAAGTTACGGCGGCGGTGGCAGGTCACGGTCTGATCATTCTCTCGCGGCAGGACCCTCAGCGCCGCCGGACGACCCGTAGGTCGAAACGGTCGCGTGCCGGGATACAGTTATGTCGAGCTTGGGTTTGTCACCGCCGGCCGTCTGTCGATACGATGCGGGAACATCTATGGAGCCGCCGCATGTCCTCTCCCAGCCTGGTGATTCGCAACGGCGTCATCGTCGACGGCTCGGGCGGGGATCCTTACGAGGCCGACCTCGCCATCACCGGCGGCACGATCTCGGCGATCGGCGGCAGCATCCCCAGGGGCAATGAGGAGGTCGACGCGCGAGGCCGGCTGGTGACGCCGGGCTTCGTCGATGTGCACACGCACTACGATGCCCAGGTGACCTGGAGCGACCGGCTGTCGCCGTCGTCGTGGAACGGCGCTACGACGGTGCTTCTGGGCAATTGCGGCGTGGGCTTCGCGCCCTGCCATGCCGACCAGCACGACCTCCTGATCAACCTGATGGAGGGTGTCGAGGACATCCCCGAGGTCGTGCTGGCTGAGGGGCTGCCGTGGAACTGGCACAGCTTTCCCGACTATCTCGACGCCATCGCCAACCGCGCCTACGACGTCGATGTCGCGGCGCAGGTGCCGCACGCCGCACTGCGCGTCTATGTGATGGGCGAGCGCGGCGCCAATCGCGAGCCCGCCACCGAGGCCGATCGCCAGCGCATGGCGGCGCTCACCGCCGAGGGCCTGCGGGCCGGGGCGCTCGGCTTTTCGACCTCGCGCACCCTCAACCATCGCGCTGCGGATGGGCGCAGCATCCCGACCTTGCGCGCCGAGGAGGCCGAGCTGACGGCGATCGCCCGCGCCATGCGCGAGGCCGGCACGGGTTGGTTGCAGATCGTGTCGGACTTCGAGGACCAGATGGGGGAGATCGGCCTGTTCCGGCGGCTCGCCCGTGAGTCGACGCGGCCCGTCACCATCTCGCTGTTGCAGCAGCACGGCCGGCCCGACAGCTGGCGCACGCTCATGGCGGAGATCGACGAGGCCAACGCCGAGGGCTACCGCATCACCGCCCAGGTGCGCTCGCGGCCGACAAGCGTGCTGCTGGGCTTCGAGCTGTCGCAGAACCCGTTCATCGGGCGGCCGTCCTACAAGGCGATCGCTCATCTGGCTTTCCCACAGCGGTTGGCCGAACTGCGCAAGCCCGAGGTTCGGGCACGCATCCTCACCGAAGCGTCCGAGAGCGCCGGCCGCGAGCGCCGCGTCGAGCGGTGGGACCGCATGTTCCCGTTCGGCGATCCGCCGGACTACGAGCCCGGCCCCGAAAAGAGCATCGCCGCTCGCGCGAAGCGGGAAGGCCGCGCGCCTGAGGAGGTGGCCTACGACCTGCTGCTGCAGCGCGATGGCCGGGAGATGCTCTATCTGCCGGTGACCAACTACGCCGCCGGCAATCTCGACGTGGTGCGCGAGATGATCGCGGCGCCCAATACGCTGATCGGACTGGGCGATGGCGGGGCGCATGTCGGGATCATGTGCGACGCCACCGCCACCAGCTACACGCTGACCCACTGGACGCGCGATCGCGGGCGCGGCGAGCTGTTCCCCGTAGCGTGGGGCATCAAGCGGCTGGCCGCCGACAACGCCCGGGCGATCGGCCTCGACGATCGCGGCGTGCTGGCGGTCGGCAAGAAGGCCGACATCAACGTGCTCGACTACGATCGCCTGCGCCTGCGGGCGCCGGAGGTCGTCTATGATCTGCCGGCCGGCGGCAAGCGGCTGGTGCAGCGCACCGACGGCTTCGATGCGACGATCGTCTCGGGCGCCGTCGTCTATCGCAACGGCGAGGCGACCGATGCCCTGCCGGGACGGCTGGTGCGCGGGGCGAAAAGGGGAGAGGCATGAAGGCGGCATTCATCCAGAAGTTCGGCGGGCCCGAGGTCCTGACCTATGGCGACCTGCCTGATCCGGTGGCGGGAGCAGGCCAGGTCGTGGTCGACCTCGTCGCGGCAAGCGTCAACGGAGCCGATCCCAAGGTGGCATTGGGCGAATACAAGCAGACCCAGTTTCCCCTGATCCTGGGGCGCGATTTCTCGGGCCGCGTGAGCGCCGTCGGCGCGGGCGTCACCGACCTCAAGGTCGGCGATGAAGTGTTCGGTGTGCTGGAGACCGGTCGTGACGGCACCTACTGCGAGAAGCTCGCCGTCGGGGCGGCGGTGGTGGGCAAGAAGCCGGCCGGGCTCAGCCACATCGACGCTGTCGCCGTCGCCTTGACCGGGCTGACGGCGATCTGCTCAGTCGAGGACACGCTGAAGCTCAAGGCCGGCGAGACCATCCTGGTCCAGGGCGGCGCGGGCGGCGTGGCGTCGTTCGCCATCCAGCTCGCCAAGAGCCTGGGGGCACGGGTCATCAGCACGGCGAGCACCGGCAATGTCGACTATGTGAAGAGTCTCGGAGCCGACGAGGTCATCGACTACACCAAGGCCGACTTCACCAAGGTGCTGAAGGGCATCGACGCGGTGTTCGAGACGGTGGGCGGCGACGTTGCCACGCGATCCTTCAGCGTGCTCAAGCCCGGCGGACGGGCAGCCTTCATCGCATCCGGCGCCCAGGCGCCCAAGCCTGAACGCAGCGACGTGACGGCGCTGCGCCCGGCCGTACCGCGTACGCGCGCCCACATGGAGCGCATCGCCAAGCTCATGACGTCGGGCGCGGTGAAGCCGCCGCACGTCACGACCTACGCGCTCAAGGACGCGCAGAAGGCGCTGAAGGTGAGTGCCGACCGGCATTTCCGGGGCAAGCTCGTGTTGACGATGAAGTAGGAGCGGGGAGGGTGAAGTGAAAGTCGGATTTATCGGCGTCGGCAACATGGGCGGCCCCATGTGCCGCAACATCGTCAAGCGCAGCAATCACCAGGTGGCGGTGTTCGACTTGAACGCCGCGGCGCTGAAGGCCTGCACGGATGTCGGGGCGACCGCGGGCAAGTCGATCGCCGACGTGACCAAGGGCGCCGACCTCGTGCTGACGTCGCTGCCGATGCCGCGCGACGTCGAGAAGGTGGCGCTGGGAGACGGCGGCATTCTGTCGAGCATCAGCAAAGGCCAGACCTACATCGACCTCAGCACCAATGCGCCGTCGATGGTGAAGAAAATCGGTGCCGCCATGGCGGCCAAGGGCATCGCCATGCTCGACGCGCCGGTGAGCGGTGGCACGACCGGTGCGGAGGCCGCGACGATCGCCATCATGGTGGGCGGTGACAAGAAGGTGTTCGACGACGCCCTGCCCGTGCTGCAGTCATTCAGCGCCAACGTGATCCACATGGGCGCACTGGGCAGCGGTACGGTGGCCAAGCTGGTGAACAACATGTTGTCGTTCTGCAACATGAGTGCTCTGGTCGAGGGCATGATGCTCGGCACCAGCGCCGGTCTCGATCCGGACAAGCTCCTGCACGTGATCGCCAACTCGAGCGGCAACTCAAACGCCATCAAGAACTTCACGCTGCGCGCGCTGCCGGGAAAGTACTCACCGCCGTCCTTTGCGTTGGATCTGGCCTACAAGGACCTGCATCTGGCGCTCGAGCTCGGCGACGAGCTCGGCGTGCCGCTGCAGCAGGGCGCGTCGACGCACAACCTTCAGCGCCTGGCCAAGGGCATGGGCTTCGGCCCGGACGACAGCACGTCGGTGCTGCGCGTCTACGAAAAGATGCTGGGCCGCAAGGTGAAGCCATGAGCGCCCCGCCGATCAACGAGGCCGAGCTCGCCGCCATCCTGAAGCGGGCCGGCCTCGAGCTGACACCCGAGCAGGTGAAGGGGATCCTGCCGGGCGCCGTGATCTTCCAGGGCCTGCTTGCGCGCGTGAATGCGCCGCTGCCGCGCGAAGCGGAGCCGGCCGTGACCTTTGATGTGGAGCAGGGCTGATGTCGGTCCTGACCATCGCCGAGGCCGCCGGCCTCATTGCGGCGAAGAAGCTGTCGCCCGTCGAGCTCGCCAAGACACAGCTCGATCGCATCCGCCGGCTCGACGCCAAGCTCAATGCCTTCCTGCTGGTGACCGAGAAGCGCGCGCTGGCCGATGCCAAGGCGGCCGAAGCGCGGCAGATGTCCGGCACGCGGCGCGGCCCGCTCGACGGCATCCCAATCGCCCACAAGGACATCTACAACACCGCCGGCATCCGAACGACGGCGCATTCCAAGCTGCTGAAGGACAATGTGCCCACCCGGGATGCGCATACGGTCAAGAAGTGGGCGGACGCCGGCACGGTCATGCTGGGCAAGCTCGCAACGCATGAGTTCGCCTTCGGCGGACCGGCGTTCGACTTGCCTTGGCCGCCGGCACGCAATCCGTGGAACACCGACCACTTCACTGCGGGCTCATCGTCAGGCACCGGCGCCGCGGTGGCCGCCGGATTGATCCTGGGCGGCACCGGCTCGGACACCGGCGGCTCGATCCGCGGGCCGGCCGCGCTCTGCGGCATCGCCGGCATCAAGCCGACTTATGGCTTGTCGAGCCGCTCGGGCATCCTGCCGCTTGCCTATTCGCTCGATCATGCCGGGCCGATGGCATGGACGGCCGAGGATTGCGCGTTGCTGCTGCAGGCCATGGCCGGCCACGATCCCGAGGACCCGGCGAGCGTCGATCGCCCGGTCGCGAACTTCACTTCCGAGCTCGGCCAGGGAGCCAATGGGGGCGCGAAGGGGTTGCGCGTCGGCGTGGTCCGCCATTTCTTCGAGACCGACAATCGCGCATCCGACGCCACGCGTGCCGGCATCGATGCGGCGATGGATTTCTTCCGCAAGGAAGGCGCCGAGGTCCGCGACATCACGCTGTCGCCGATGGCGGATTATTTCGCGGTCGGCTGGCTGCTCATGGTGACCGAGGCTTTTGCCCTGCATGGTCCATGGCTGCGCGAGCGCTTCATGGACTATAGCGAGATGTTCCGTGATCGGGTCGCGCTCGCTGCCATGCTGAGCGGTCCCGACGTCGTGCAGGCAACGCGCCGGCGCCGCGTGCTGTGCCGGGAGATGGCCGACGCGATGGCCGATCTCGATGTCATCGTCATGGCCTCGGCGGTCGGCGAGGCGCCGCGTATCGACAACGTGCCGAAATGGTCGGGTATCGAGAAGCCGTCCTTCACCATGCCGTGCAACGTCACCGGCTTTCCCGCCATCAGCGTCTGCACCGGCTTCGGCGCCGGCGGTCTGCCCGTGGCGATGCAACTGGCGGCCAAGCCGTTCCACGAGCCGACGCTCTTCCGCGCGGCGCATGCCTACGAGTCGGCAATGCCATGGCGCGCGAAACGGCCGGCGATGGCGGGCTAGCTAGGCCGCTTCCTGGCACGCAGAGCGGGCGCGAGCTTTCGCTCGAACAGGTCGAAGAAGAAGTCCTGGTCCGGGCCGATCTGCGTCAGGATGATGTGGTCGCAGCCGATCGCGACGAATTCGTCGATCGCCTCGAGATGGCGGTCGACCGAGGGCCCGCAGCTCACCGCCTTGCCGATCGCCTCGAGCGAGATGTGCTCCGAGGCGGCGGCAAAGGCCTTCTCGTGCGGCAGCTCGGCCAGGACCGGCCAGCCCGCCAACGACCAGCGGTGCCGACTGTGCGCCGTCTTGCGCGCCTGCTCCTCGTCGGCTGCGCAGCACAGCGCGACTTCGCAATAACGCGGACCCTTGCCGCCGGCCTTGGTGAAAGCCTTCACGAGATCTTTCTCCGGTTCGGTCACGATCAGACCGTCACCCTTGTCTGCGGCGAGGCGCGCAGCGCTGGGCCCGCCAGCTGCCACGATGACATCGGGCTTGCGCTTGGGCCGGTCGAACAGTTTGGCATGGTCGACCTGGAAATGACGGCCGCGACAGGTGATAAGCTCGCCGGCCAACAGGCTGTGTATGATGTCGAGCGCCTCGGCCAATCGTTCGTGGCGCTTGCTGACGCCGGGCCAGCCTTGGCCGACCACGTGCTCGTTCAGGCGCTCGCCGGCGCCGACCCCCAAGGTGAACCGGCCCTCGGTCAATACCGCCATGGTCGCGGTCGCCTGGGCGATGATCGCGGGGTGGTAGCGCATGATGGGGCAGGTCACGGCCGTCATCAGGCCGAGCCGTTCGGTCGCTTGCGCCACCGCGCCCAGCACCGCCCAAGCGAAGGGCGCGTGACCCTGTTCCTCGAGCCACGGGAAGTAGTGGTCGGAGATCGCGGCGAAGTCGAAGCCCGCCTGCTCGGCGCGGCGCGCGTTGCGAACCAGCGCGGCCGGCCCATGCTCCTCCGACATCAGCTTGTAGCCAAGCTTCACCATCACTCGTACCACTCGCAGTCGGAGTCGCCGCCGTAAGCCGGCCACGAACCGTAGCCGTCACCGCGCGGACGCGAGCTTGCGCCCGAGCGGTCGGGCTCCAATGGATTGGAGATGGAGCGCAACGTGTCCTCGGCGCCGGGAGCGCGATTGGTCACAAGGTCGCCCAGCGCGATCATGCCGACCAGGCGCTTGGACTCATCGACCACGGGCATGCGCCGGATCTGCCGCTTCGCCATCGCCCGTTCGATCTTGCCGACGTCGTCGTCCTCGAAGCACCAGCACACCTGGTCGGTCATCACCGCCTGCACCTGCGTGGTGTCCGGCTGCATGCCATCGGCCGTGGCGCGCACGGTGATGTCGCGATCAGTGATGATGCCGACCAGCCGCCGGCCGTCGCAGACGGGCAGGGCGCCGACATTGAGATCGTCCATCATGGCCGCCGCATTGCGGACGGTGGCGTCGGGGCGCACGGTGACCAGGTTGGTGGTCATGACTTCACCTGCCTGCATGGCTCTCTCCTTGCGGGACGATTACGCGACTTCGGGCGATCAACGACGCTTGCGGCGAACCCGTTGCGTTGCGCCAGGTACAGTCCGAAGAACTCGACGCGCTGCAACGAATGACGGCTGGTTCGGCAAACTCGATAATATTTACATCGATCGATGCAATTTGATTCGATTGCCATGGCAGGGGCTGCCGCCGCCCGTCTAGATGAGCGGATGGCCGCGTCTGACGCCTCCGACCCGTATTCCTTGTCGCTCTTCCCGCCCGGCCATAGCCTGCTGCACGAATTCCCGCAGCACATCGTCACGGAGCTGCTGCGCGACGCGCGCCCCGTGGTGCTCGCCAAGGGCGACGTGCTCTTCACCCGGGGCGACCTGGGCGAAAGTTGCTATCTGGTGCGACGCGGCGTCATCAAGGTCAGCATCGCCTCGTCGAGCGGCGAGCAGCGCATCATGACATTGCATGGCCGCGGCGCCATCGTCGGCGAACTCGCCATGATCGACGGCCTGCCGCGGCTGGTGACCGCGCAGGCGATCAGCGACTGCCAGCTCGCCGCCATCACCCGTGCGGCGTTCATGGCCTGCATGGCCAAGCATCCGGAGATGAGCGAGGCATTGATCAAGATCCTTGTCGGCCGCCTGCGGCGGTCAGGCGAGGAAGCCGCCTGGGCGGGCCTACTGCCGGCAAAGGCGCGGGTGGCGCGGGCGCTGCTGCGGGTGGCATCCGTGCTCGGCCAGCCGGCCGGTCCGGGCCACATATCGATCGACCGCGGCGTGACCCACGCCGATATCGCCGCCCTCGCGGGCGTGTCGCGCGAGGTCGCGAGCCGGGCCATCGGAGCGTGGAAGAGGACCGGCGCCATGAGCGGCGATCCGCACGCGGCGTTCGTCGTCGATGTCCGCGCTCTGCAGGCTGAAGCCGATGATGGAACGTCGGACTGAGCTCAGTCACCACGCTCGTCGTGTGCGCGCCGGCTTCAAGGGTTGGCTGACGAGCAGGGTCAGCAATGCCTTGGCCGCTGGACTGAGATAACCGTTGCGGCGATGGATGGCGGTTATTGGATTGACCGCGCGCATCGGCAGCACGTCGAGGCCGACAAGCAGCCCTTGGCGCAGTTCGTCGCGGACACTGCTCTCGGGCATCAGGGCAAGGCCGAAACCTGCCTGGGCCAGCCGCTTCTGGGCGGTCAGGCTGTCGATCAGGGTGATGTCGGCATCGTCGAGGCCGGCGCGGACCAGGAGCTGCTGTAGGCTCCGGGCCGCGCCGCTGCGATCGCCGCTGAGCGGCGGAAAGCCGACCCAGCGCTCGCCGCGCAAGGCCCTTGAATCGCGCAGTCGCCGACCGGCCAGTGGATGGCCCGGCGCCGCCACCACCAGCAAGGCTTCCTCGCCGGCGGGATGCACCGCGAGGTCGTCGCCCTCGGGCGATCCGTAGCGCAGGCCGAGCGTGACCGCGCCGCGCCGAACCAGGTCGGTCACCTCGGCGCTCGACGCCGTGCGCAGCTCCAGCGTGATGTCGCGAGCCCGCCTTCGGAAGCGACGCAGGCTGTCGAGAATGCGCGTGTCGGCGAGCGTGCCGACCAGCGCCAGCGAAAGCGTGCCGCGCAGCCCCGACTGCAGGTCGCGGACCGCGTCACGGCCATCCTTCAGCGCCGCCAATGCCGCCTCGGCATGCGGGCGGAAGGCGCGGCCGGCCTCAGTGAGGCGCGCGCGGCCGCGCAAGCGCTCGAACAGCGGGGCGCCAAGCTCCTGCTCGAGCAACCCCAACCGGCGGCTGATGGCGGGCTGCGAGCGGTGCAGCCGGGCGCCGGCGCGCGTGAAGCCGCCCAGCTCGGCGATGGCGACGAAGGTTTCCAGGCTGGCGATGTCCATCGATCCGATTTCCTGATGATGATGGTCAATACTATGCATTCGACAAAACGGCGTCTCCCGCCGACTGTGGGTGTCGATCATCGAAAGGAGACCCGACATGCGTAGCCAGGCGGAGAAGGCGGCAGCATTCCGCGCCCTGCACCAACGGCCCGGATGCTTCCTCATTCCCAACCCGTGGGACGGCGGCACCGCCAAGATCCTGGCGGCGCTGGGCTATGAGGCGCTGGCGACGACCAGTCTCGGCGTCGCCAACATCTTGGGCCGCAGAGGTGTGACGCGCGAGGAGGTGCTCGCCAACGCCCGCGACATCGTCGCGGCGACCGACCTCCCGGTGAATGCGGACCTCGAGAACTGTTTCGCCCACGAGCCGGCGGCAGCGGCCGAGACGATCCGCATGGCGGCCGCGGCCGGCCTGGCCGGCGGTTCGATCGAGGATTACTCGAACGACGACAAGGTGCCTATTTACGACTTCGATCTGTCGGTGGCGCGGGTCAAGGCGGCAGTCGAGGTGGTCAAGGGCCTGCCCGGTCCGTTCGTGCTGACGGCGCGGGCGGAGAACCTGATCCGCGGGCGCAACGACATGGCCGACACCATCCGCCGCCTGAAGGCCTATGCCGCGGCCGGCGCCGAGGTGCTCTACGCTCCCGGGCTGCGCACGGTCGCCGAAATCCGCGCCGTCGTCGAAGCGGTCGATCGGCCATTGAATGTCGTCACCGGTTGGTTGGAGCCCGGGCTTACCGCGGCCGACGTGGCGGCGGCGGCAGCCAAGCGCATCAGCGTCGGTGGCGCGCTCAACCGTCTCGCGCTGGCCGCCTTCATCGATGCGGCCAAGGCGATGAAGGAGCAGGGCTCGCTCGCCTGGATGCAGCAGATCACACCCATGCCGCCACTGCGCAAGATGTTTGCAGCAGCGGAATCATGATGGCCCGGGCCTTGCTTCCCCGCGGTCATGGCTCTGCCGCTGATCGACGTCCACACCCACATGTACCTGCCGCGCTACGTCGAATTGCTGCGGCGGCGAACCAAGATTCCGCGCATCGTCTCGCGCTCCGGCGGTGAGCGGCTGATCATCCTGCCCGACGAGGAGGCCGACCAGTCGACCTCGGCCGGTCGGCCGATCGGTGGGGAGTTCCATCAGGTCAAGCGCAAGCTCGCCTTCATGGATCATCACGGTATCGCGGTGTCGGTGGTGAGCTCGGCCAATCCCTGGATCGATTTCGTCGAGCCCGACGAGGCGCCCGGTCTTGCCGCGCAATTGAACGACGACCTGGAAGCCATCTGCGCAGCGTCGGCAGGCCGGTTGCTGGGCTTCGGTGTGCTGGCGCTGCAGCGGCCGGAGACCTGCGCGGCCGAGCTGAGACGCATCGCCGGACATCCGCACATGCGCGGTGTCATCATCGGCTCGGCCGGCCGCGGCCGCGGACTGGACGATCCGGATTTCGAGCCGATCTGGAAAGCCGCGGCCGACGCAGGCCTGTTCGTGTTCATCCATCCGCACTACGGCATCGGCCACGGCCTGTTCCCCGACACCGGCCATGCCATGATGCTGGCGCTGGGATTCACCTTCGAAACCTCGATTGCGGTATCGCTGCTGATCCTGCGTGGGACGCTGGCGCGCCATCCCGGTCTGAAGCTGCTGATCGCCCATGCGGGCGGTACGCTGCCCTACCTCGCGGGCCGCCTGGATTCCTGCGTGAAGAACGACATCTCCAAGGACTTCGGTCTGCCCAAGCCACCCAGCCACTACCTGCGCCAATGCTGGTACGATTCGATCGCCTATCACGGTCCAGCCTTGGCGGCGCTGGAAGCGTTTGCCGATCCCGGCAAGATCATGTTCGGCACCGACCATCCATTCTTTCGCCCACATGTGGCGGATGATGTCCTGGACAAGACGACATGGCCGTCCCCAGAGGAGAACCTCCAGGCGCTGTCGACGCTTGCCGCGCCCCGGCAGAAGGCGATCGCCTACGAAAATGGCCTGGCGGCGTTCGGTATTTCGCTGCCGTCCAGGGGCTAATGGACGTTGAGGGCAGGCATGCGTCGCAGTGCCCTTGCCAGAGGCCGCGCGAATGACCACCGTCGAGAGGCGACCTAATCGAGGATCGACACATGACAGCGGCGATGCGACAGATGATGGCGCTACTCGGACTGGCCCTGATGCTGGCGGCGCCGGCGGCCCGGGCCGAGCCGGTCGACCTCCTGCTGGTGCTGGCAGCCGACGTGTCGCGCAGCGTCACCGAACCCAAGTTCAAGCTGCAGCGTGAGGGCGCGGCCGCCGCGATCTCCAATCCGGAAGTGGTGAAGGCCATCACCGCCGGTCCCAATGGGCGCATTGCCGTCTGCTTCCTCGAATGGGCGACCAGCGGCATGCGCGCGGTCGTGGTCGATTGGACGGTGATCTCCGATGGGGGATCGGCGCGCAGCTTTGGTGATCGGTTGGTCGAGGCGCCGCGCTCTTTCGCCGGCAGCACGTCGATCAGCGACGCCATCGACTTCTCTGTATCCCATCTCGAGCAATCGCCGCATCGTGCCGAACGGCGCGTCATCGACATCTCGGGCGACGGCAACAACAACTCCGGGCGCCTGGTGACCGAAGCGCGAGACGAGGCGCTGGCCAAGGGCATCACCATCAACGCCCTGGTGATCCTGACGCCGATCGCCGAATCCTTCCGCCCCGAGCACACCAACCCGCCCGGCGGCCTGGAGAAGTATTTCCAGGACAACGTCATCGGCGGCTTCGGCGCCTTCACTGTCGTGGCCGAAAGCCATGAATCCTTCGGTCGGGCGCTGACCAAGAAGCTGATCCGCGAGATCGCCGGCCTGCCCGGGCCGCAGCTCGCGGCGATGCCGTTCGATTAGAGCGATTTCCAGTCTATTGGAACCGCGCGCGGCTCCAATAGACTGGAAATGCGCCCACCGGTGATGCCTGTTGCAGCAGGCACATTCCGTTCGGCTGTTTCCAGCCGAACGGAATGTGCTTTAGCGGCTGTCGTAGAGGCGCGTGACCAAGGCCTCGAGGGCGAGGAAGAACGCGAACAGCACGATGCCGACGCCGCACAGCATCAGGATGGCGGCGAGCAACAGCGCGGTCTCGAAGTTGTTGGCCGAGAACAGGATGATGTAGCCCAGGCCGGTCTGGGCCGTGATGAACTCGCCCAGCACGACGCCGATCACAGCGAAGGTCACGCCGATACGCAGCCCGGCGAAGATATGCGGCAGGGCGAACGGCAGCTTGACCGTCAGGAACATCTTTGGCCGCGACATCATCAGGCTGCGGCACAGCCGTTCGTAGCCGGCCGGCGCCGCCTGCAGGCCGGTGATGGTCGCCACTACGACGGGGAAGGAGGCGATGAACACCGAGAAGACGATGTTGGCCTCGATGCCGGTGCCGAACCACAACAGGAACACCGGCGCCAGCGCCACCTTGGGGATCAGCTGGAAGAAGACGATGGTGGGATAGATCGTCTGCATCAGCGTGCGCGAGTAGGAGACGGCGGCGCCGAGCGCAATGCCGAGCAGGGCGGCGAGCACGATGCCGGCGACGGCGCCCCACAGGGTGGGCTGCGCCTGTTCCATCAGGATGCCGATCGAGCGGATGAGCGTGTCGTAGACCTTGCTGGGAGCGGGCAGGAGACGCGCACTCAGCACGCCGTTGCGGCTTAAAAGCTCCCAGACGACGAGCAACAGGCCGGCCGCGATGGCGGGCGGTGCGATCGTGCGCACCAGGAAACGGCCGAGGCCGGCGAGGTCGTAGCTCGCGGGCCGGGCGAGAGGCAGGCCGATGTCGGTCATTCGCCCTGCCAGCGACGCACGGCGAGCTCGCCGGCATGCACCGCGCCGTAGCAGACAAGTCCGACGACGCAGAGCACGGCGATGGCCGCCAGGATCAGATCGGTGCGCAGGAGGGCCGCGGCCTTCAGGATAAGAAAGCCGAGCCCCTCCGACGAGGAGATGAACTCGGCGACGATGACGCCGATCACGGCCAAGGTGATGGCGATCTTCAGCCCGGCAAAGAGATAGGGCACCGAGGCGGGCAGGCGGACCAGCCAGAAGGTGCGCCAGGGGCTCGCCGTCAGGCCGCGGCACAGCCGCACCAGCGAGCGGTCGGTCGATTCGAGGCCCGCCATCATGGCGATGAAGATCGGGAAGAAGGCGATGAAGGCCGCCACGGTGAGCCGCGATTGCCAGCCGATGCCGACCCAGACGATGAAGAGCGGCGTCCAGGCGATCTTCGGGACGAGCTGGATGACGATGACCAGGGGATAGATCGCATCGCGCAGCAGGCGGCTGAAGCTCAGCAGGGCGGCCAGGCCGACGCCGAAGACGGTGGCGATGGCAAAGCCCGCCAACGTGTCTCGCACCGTGGGCACGGTCTGTTGCCAGATCGTGGGCAGTTCATCGAGCAGCACCGCCCAGATGTCCGACGGCGCGGGCAGGATCACCTTGGGGTAGCCGAAGATCACTACCAGCGCCTGCCAAAGCAGAATCAGCGCGGCCCCGAAGGTGGCTGGCAGGACGAATGGGCGAAGGCGGTCACTCATCGGAGCGCGGACCTCCAGGTCCGCTCATGTCTTCCGGACCGCGAGCGTCCCGCTCGCTCATGCTCATGAGCGCGCCAGAGCCGCGCGGTCCGGAAGAGCATGACCATGATGCGGACCTGGAGGTCCGCGCTCCAATGAGCGAGTCGCAGGTTGAACGCGAGCATCCTCACTGCGGCCCGTGCTGGATCTTGGCGCGGAGATGGCCACAGATCTCGTTGAACTCCACGGTCTCGCCGATCTCCAGGCCGCGCGGGCGGGCGAAGGGGATGCGAATATCCTCGATGATGCGGCCGGGCCTACGGCTCATCACCAGCACGCGGTCGGCGAGATAGACGGCCTCGCGGATCGAATGGGTGACGAAGAGCGCGGTGCGATGGTGCTCCTCCCACATCTTCATCAGCACCAGGTTCATCTCGTCGCGTGTGATGGCATCGAGCGCGCTGAAAGGCTCATCCATCAGCAGGAGATCGGGTTCGTAGACCAGCGCCCGGCAGATCGCGACGCGCTGGCGCATGCCCCCCGAGAGCTGGCGCGGCTTGTGGCCGTGAAAGCCCTTCAGTCCGACTTCATCGAGCAGGCTTGCGGCACGCGCCACGGTCGCGGCGTCGGTCGCCCTGGTGCCGCGATCGGCGGCCCGGAACGGGAACAGCACGTTGTCGAGCGCGCTCTTCCAGGGCAGCAGCGTCGGGTCCTGGAACATGATGCCGGTCTCGGCGCGCGGCGCTGTGAGGGCGCGACCAGCGACGGTGACGGTGCCGCGACTCGGCGCATCGAGGCCCGCCACCATCATCAAAAGCGTGCTCTTGCCGCAACCCGACGGGCCGAGCAGGGCCACGAACTCGCCCGCCTTCACCGTGAACGACGTCGGCGCCACCGCCTCGACCTGCTGGCGCGTACCTTCGTTGTAGGTCTTGCCGACGCCGTCGACGACGACGTAGTCCTTCGCCGCGACGGCGTCGGGCTGGACGACGCGCAGTGCCGTCGCCGCGGCACTCATCCGAGGGCGTACTTGGCCGACGATGCCTTGACCTTGGCCCACTCGGCATCGCTGAGCTTGAGCTTGCCGACGAACTCGTTGGTGTAGAGCGAAGCGGGATCCGGTTTCTTGTCGCCGGGCGAGGAGGCGTTCTCGAAGACGAGGTCGTTCATCTTGGCGTAGACGGCGGGATCGGCCCAACCCACGCCCTTGTCCATCGCTTCCTTGGAGACGTAGTTGGCGGCCCACACGCTCATGCCGATCTCGAGCTGTTCCTTGGCGGTCGAGGCGAGCTTCAGCTCGGGCACTTCCTTGAACAGGATCTCGATCGTTTCGGCAGGGTTCAGGAGCGTGAACTTCACACCCTCGGCCAGGCCCATGGTCATGGCCTCGCACAAGGCTTTCTCCTTGCCGAAGTATTCCGCTGTCGTGGTGAGCGAGTGGGCGTAGAAGGGCAGGCCGTACTTGCTGTAGAGGAACACGCGCGGCTTGATGCCGGCGGCGGCGATCTTGGGCAGGGCGCTCGCGACAAAGCAGGTGATCGCGTCGCACTGATTGTCGATCAGCGCCACCTCGCGCACCTTGCTGTCGAGCGCGACCGACTGGATGTCGGACATGCTGAGGCCGACATTCTTGAGGAAGGTCGGCAGGAAGGGATACTCTCCCGAGGTCAGCGTCGAGCCGACCTTCTTGCCCTTCAGATCGGCCGGCGCCTTGATCGCCGACTCAGGCTTGGTGGCGACACCCATGGTGGTGTCGTAGTTGAAGCAGCCCAGCGTCAGCAGAGGCAGGCCCTTGACCGCCTGTTGGATGCAGTTGGGTGCGGAAGGAATTCCGAACTCGTATTTGCCCTGGGCTATCGCCTGGGTCGCCGCGGCCGAGCCCGTGCCCTTCTCGATGACGACGTCGATGCCGGCCTTTGTCCAGAACTGCTTGGCGGCATAGGACCAGATGTTGGCGCCCTCGGGCAGCCAACTCAGGGTGTACTTCACCGTCACCTTCTTCTGGGCGAAGACCTTCTTGGGGACAAAGCCGGCGCCGGCGGCAAGCGCGCCCGTCGCGACAAAGGCGCGACGCGAAAGGGCGCCCTTGAGCTTGTTGGTGGGCTTGCGCATGCGACCTCCCGATCCCGATTCCTGTGAAATGCAACGCAACATGCATGCCAATGGCACACGACTTGCTGCGGTCTGCGGACGGCAAGGAGGCGAACATGGATACGGTCAGCGGCAAGCAACACGTGGTCCAGAAGTTCCGTCATCCCGTGGTCGAGGCCTTGCTTGCCGAGGTCGCGACATTCGACCTGGCGGCCGCCCGGGACCGCATGTTGCCGCCGGGATGCTACACCGCGCCCGAGTTCTTCGACTTTGAGCAAACGGAGGTCTTCGCCCGGACCTGGATCTGCGTCGGCAGGGTCGAGGAATTGGCCAACGGCGAGTGCCTGGCGACCGAGGTCGCGGGCGAGCCGGTCATCGTCACGAAGGCCCAGGACGGTACGATCCGGGCGTTGAGCGCCATCTGCCAGCACCGCGGCGAAATCATCCCGTGCCCGGAGAAGGGCCAGACGACGCTGCGCTGCCCGCTGCACTTCTGGACCTACGACTTCGAGGGGCGGTTGGCGGGTGCGCCGCGCATGGGCGATGCCGAGGCGGTGCGCCAGCTGCGCCAGAGCATCCGCCTGCCGCAGCTGCGCCTGGAGCTGTGGCACGGCTTCATCTTCATCAATCTGGATCCCGATGCCGCGCCTCTGGCGCCGAGCCTTGCCAAGGTCGAGCCGCTGTGGGCGGGCTACGAAGCGACCGGGCTCAAGGCGCTGCCGCCCAGGATGAGCGACACGCCGCTGCCCTGGAACTGGAAGGTCCAGGTCGAAAACTTCACCGACGCCTATCATCCGGAGTTCGTGCATATCGGAACGCACGACTTCGCCCCCAGTGTCATGGAGGGCGATGGTGTGCGCTTCACCGAGATGAAGCCGGGCGACAATGCCATCGTGCGCTCGGTGCCGATGCGTGTGCCCGGCGGTGGCATGATGAAGGACGGCTGGGGTGCAGAGGCGGCGTTCCCCGTGATCGCCACGCTGCCGGAAGAACAACGCCGGCGTATCTTCTTCGCCATGCTGCCGCCCAGCATGACCATGATGTTCGCGCCGGGTACGGTGGCCTACACCCTGATCAAGCCGGCCGGCGTGACCGCGACCTTTGCCGGTTCCGACCGCGTGACATACGGCGGCTGGCTGCTGCCGCAGAGCACGATCGACCTGCCCGACTTCGTCGACCGCTGCAAGGCGGTGAGCGAGGGCGGCCAGAAGATCTGGGCGCAGGATGTGCCGGTCAATCGAGGCATGCAGGCTGCCAAGAGCTCGCGCTTCCTGCCGGGCGGCGTCTATGGGCCGCTGGAGACGACGTTGCAGCAGTTCAACGTCTGGCTGCTCGAGAATTATCGCGCGGCGATGACGGGCTGATCTTTCAAGCATGCTGCCGGTCATCGACGTTGCGAGCGTGAATGGCGCCATTGGCCAGGCGATGCGCGCTGCCTGCCTGCAGCACGGCTTCTTCTATCTCAAGGGCCACGGCGTGCCCCTGGGGCTGATCGATGCAGCAGCCGGGCAGGCGAGGGCGCTGTTCGACCTGTCCATCGAAGCCAAGATGGCGCTGCACATGAAGCGCTCGCCGGCATCGCGCGGCTACTCGCCGCTGGCGGGCCAGGTGCTCGATCCGGGCAAGCCCGCCGATCTCAAGGAGAGCTTCTATCTGGGCCCCGACCTGCCGCTCGACCATCCCTTCGTGCAGGCCGGCCTGTTCAATTGCGGGCCCAATCAGTGGCCTGCGTTGCCCGGCTTCCGCGTTGTCATGCAGGCCTATCTCGCCGTCATGATCGCCCTCGCCGAGGAGCTGATGGCCGGCATTGCGCTGGCGCTCGGCCTCGCTCCGGACCATTTCGCGCGCTTCTGCCGCAATCCCACCTGCACGCTGCGCCTGCTGCACTATCCGCCGCAGCCGGTCGATGCCCTGCCGCAGCAGATCGGAGCGGGTGCACACACCGACTTCGGTGCCATCACCATTCTGTGGCAGGACGACAATGGCGGCCTGCAGGTCGAAGGCGACGGTCGCTGGATCGACGCGCCACCGCTGCCCGGCACCTTCGTGGTCAACCTGGGAGACATGATGGCACGTTGGACCAACGACCGCTTTCGCTCGACGCGCCATCGCGTGATCAACCGCGGCGGCGATCGCTATTCCCTCCCGTTCTTCTACAACGGCCATCCCGAGCATCCGATCGTGCCGATCCACGAGGGCGAGCCGGCGCTGTACCCGCCGACGACGGTCGAGGGCCATCTCCGCGAGATGTACCGGCGCAGCTATGGCGTGGGCTGACGCGATGGTGCCCGTGAAGCCGCCGGTCACCGTGTCGATGCGCACGCGCGATGGCGTGCGGCTCGACGCGGACCTGTACCGGCCGGAAGGACCTGGACCCTTCCCGGTGCTGCTGATGCGTCAGCCCTACGGCCGCAAGATCGCCTCGACGGTGGTCTACGCCCATCCCAGCTGGTACGCCGCACAGGGTTACATCGTCGTCATCCAGGATGTGCGCGGCGCCGGCACGTCGGAAGGCACGTTCAGGCTGTTCGAGCATGAGCGCTCCGACGGCGCCGATGCGCTGGCCTGGGCGGTGGCGCTGGAAGGTGGCGACGGCCGTATCGGCATGTACGGCTTCTCCTACCAGGCCGCGACGCAGTTGCTGGCACTGGCCGGCGCGCTCGACACGGACGGGCCAAAACCTGCCGCGCTCTGCCCGGCGATGATGGGTTGGGACGTCTTCTCCGACTGGGCCTATGAGGGCGGCGCCTTCTGCCTTTATGGCGGCATGTCATGGGCGTTGCAGATGGGCGCGGAGCGGGCGCGGCTCGCCGGTGATGTTGCGGCCTACAGGGAGATGCTGGCAGCTGCCAAAAGCCTGCCGCTCTACGAGGAGCGCATGGCGTGGCCGGCGGTGCTGCAGCGCCACGCGCACTACACGCACTACGGCGACTGGATCGGTAATCCGGCGCCGGGCGGTTACTGGGATCGAATCTCGCCCAAGGCAGCGCTGGCCGGCCGGACCGGCGACGTGCCGATGCTCCATGTCGGCGGCTGGTACGACAAGATGCTGGAAGGCACGCTCGGCGCCTGGCAGGCGATGGCCGCCTCGCGCGCCGCGCAACGGCTGATCGTTGGGCCGTGGGGGCATATCCCCTGGGGGCGACGCACGGGCAGCGTCGATTTCGGGCCGCAGGCATCGAGCCCGATCGATGCCGAGCAGATTCGTTGGTTCGACCGTTTCCTCAAGGATCGCGACAACGGCGTCGAGCGCGAGCCGGCGGTGCGGCTGTTCGACGTCGGCACCAAGGCGTGGCGTGGCGTCGCCGCCTGGCCCGAACCGCATCTGCAGTCGTGGTATCTGTCGAGCAATGGACTTGCTGCCGCGCGCAGCGAAGACGGTGTGCTCGATCGCGCCAAGCCGGGCACCATCAGTCTCGATACGCTAGTGCACGACCCGTGGCGGCCGGTGCCCTCGCTTGGCGGCCATGACGGCTCGCCGCCGGGGCCGCAGGATCGCGGAGCGCTCGATGGGCGAACCGATGTCGCCTGCTACACATCGGCGCCGCTCTCCGCACCGTTGCGGCTCGTCGGCCGTGTGTCGGCCGAGATCCATGTCGAAGCCGATGCCGTTTCGCACGATCTTTGTGCCGTGCTCTCCCAGGTGATGCCCGACGGACGCGCCGTGACGCTGACGCAGGGTTATCTGCGCATCAGTGACGCCAGCGCGCCGGGTCCGCGTACCGTGACCATGCGTGCGATGTGCGCGACCATTCCGACGGGTGCGGCGCTTCGCCTGTCGTTACAGGCGGCTTCGTTTCCCGCGTTCGCCGTCAACCCCGGCACCGGCGTCGGTGCCGACAAAGCCCGCTTGTTCGATTGTCGCGTCATCACGCTCGCCGTGCACGGCGGCGGAACGCGGGCGTCGCGGCTGTTGCTGCCGGTGGAGGAGGGGTGGTGATGCGTGTGATGGTGGTTTACGCCCATCCGGTCGAGACAAGCTTCAACGCTGCGATCTTCGCAACGGTCAAGGAAACGCTTGGCAAGAGTGGCCACGAGCTCGATGCCTGCGATCTCTATGCCGAGAACTTCCCGGCGATCATGAGCCGCGAGGATCGCCTGCTCTATCACGACGTCCCGGCCAACCGTGCGTTGGCGCGCCCGTGGATCGAGCGCCTGGAGGCGGCCGAGGCGCTGGTCATGGTGTTCCCGACCTGGGTGTTCGCGCCGCCCGCCATCCTGAAGGGCTTTTGCGAGAAGGTGTTCCTGCCGGGCGTCGCCTTCAAGCTGGTCGACGGCAAGGTGCGCGGCGCGATGCGGCACCTGAAGCGCATTGGCGGGGTGTCGACCTACGGCGGCACACGCTGGCGCGCCTTCCTCGCGGGCGATCCGCCGCGCCGGCTGTTCACCCGTTCGCTGCGTGCCTATGTCGGGCCGGGCGTGCCGATCTCGTTCCAGGGCTGCTACGACATGAACCGCATCGACGAGACCCGCGGCAAGGCGTTCCTCGACAAGCTACGGTTGGCCTATTCGGACTGGTAGTTTCTATTCCGCCGCCCGTCGCAGCGGATGGCGTGTCTGCTCAGTCTCGCCGTGGGCGGCGAACAGGTCGAGCAGCATGCGGCGCATCAACAATCCGGGCTGGTCGGATGGCATGTGGCGCTCGATGCCGGAATGCATGTCGAGTGGCACGTCGAAGTCGGTACCTTCCAGCACCTCGCGGTCCTCGGCCGTGACGCGGCGGTCGAAGGCGATGATGCCGGCGGCCGGCGACTCGGCCTCGCGGTCGTTGCGGAAGCAGAACTGCACGATCTGCGACTGGCCGTCGCTGACCGGGGTCGCCGCCGTGATGATGATGTGGTCGAGGCCGCTGGGATAGCGGATGTGCAGGCGGCGCAGGAACGGCATGTACCAGTGTGCCGTGATGTGGCGGATGGTGAAGGCCCCTTCGTCGCGCAGGTTCTTCTTCTGCTCCTCGGTGTTGTAGACCGGCACGTCGGAGCGCGCGACGAAGCCATAGTCCAGCCGCTCGATCGCGGGCTCGGGCGGATCGGGATTGTTGATGTCGCCGAACGTGTTGCGATGCACGAAGTGGATGTGCGCGTTGTCGAAGCTGTTCTCCATCAGGCGGAGGCCGGCGCAGCGCCACGGCTCGTAGAACTGGTCGATGCGCCGGTAGCCGGGATCGGTCTCCTCTGGCCAGCCGGGAATCGGCGCCAGCGGCTCCTCGAGCGCCACCCAGAGGTGGCCGTAGCGGACGGTGCAGAAGAAGCTTTTGACCGCGCTGCCTTTGAGGCCGGCCGCGTCCGGCCGCTGCGGGATCTTCACGCAAGTGCCGGCGCCGTCGTAGGCCCAGCCGTGATAGGGACAGACAATGGTCCTGCCGTCGATCCAGCCCTTGCTGAGCTGGGCCGAGCGATGGCAGCAGCGATCCTCCATGGCGGCGTACTTGCCCTCGGCGTCGCGCCACAGCACAAGGCGCTCGCCCAGCAGGGTGAAAGGCTGCGGGCCGGCATCGACCATCGCAACCGGCATCGCGGGATACCAGAAGCGGCGCAGGACGGGCTGGCGGGTGGCGAGCATCGGTTACTCCGCGGCCGAGGCGAGGGGCGGGGTTGCGACCGGACCGTCACGGCGGACCTCGCGTTCGCCATGCTCGGCGAGCAGCTTCGCCAGCATGCGGCGCATCTCGAGACCGGGTTGGTCGGTCGGCATGTGACGCTCGCCAGTGAGCGACAGCGGCACGTCGTGGTCGCAGGATTCGAGGACGGCCATATCCTCGTGCGTCACCTGGCGGTCGAATTCGACCAGCTTGGTGGCGGGCGCGTCGGCCTCGCTGTCGCTGCGCAGCAGGAACTGGATGACCTGGGAGCGCAGGTCGTCGATCGGCGCGGTCAGCGTCATGATGATGTGTATCAGGCCGTTGGGATAGGTCACCTTCATCTTGCGGCTGAACGGCATCCACCAGGTCTTCTCGTAGTGGCGCATGGTGCGGTCGGCGGCGATGCCGAGATTGGCCTTCTGGATGTCGGGATTCTTCACCGGCACGTCGGCATACATCACGAAGCCGGCGGGGTGCGGCTCGAGCCGCGGCGGCACCGGCTCGGGCTCGTCGACGATGCCGAAGCTCGCCCGGTGGACGAAGGCGAAGTGGGCGTTGTCGAAGCTGTTCTCCATGATGCGCAGCCCCGGCGCATTCCACGGCTCGTAGAACTCGAAGACGCGGCGGTAGGCCGGGTCGTCATACTCGGGCAGCTCCGGGATGTCGCGCAGCGGCTTCTCGAGCGCCACCCAGACGACGCCGTGACGTTCGGTGCAATTGAACGCTTCGACGGCGATGTTCTTGCCGGGGTCGCCGTCCGGGCGTTGCGGGATGCGCACGCACTTGCCGTCACCGGCATAGGTCCAGCCGTGATAGGGGCAGACGATGTTGCCGGCGTCGAGCCAACCCTGGCTCAGCCGGGCAGTGCGATGGCAGCACCGGTCGATCAGCGCCGACGCGCGGCGTGTAGCGTCGCGGAACAGCACGATATTGGTGCCGAGCAGCGTGAAGGGGAAAGGCGCGTCGGTCAGCCGGTCGGAAGGGACGATCGGATACCAGAAGCGGCGCAGGACTTTCTGCTGCGTCACGAGCATGTGTGACTCCGTCGTTCATATCCTCCCCTGTGCGGAGCCCGCGCAGGGGAGGTGTCGCCGTCATACGGCGACGGAGGGGTCACGGGCCACAGAGTCGTTGTTGCCCATGACCCCTCCGCCCGCTGCGCGGGCACCTCCCCTTCGCGGGTTCCGCGAAGGGGAGGGATCGCTGCACTCAGCTTGTCCATGCCTTCATCTTTCCCGGGTTCAAGAGCCCCAGCGGGTCCGTTCGCCGCTTGAAGGCGAGTTGGGCCTCGTCGACGGTCTTCATGCCGCCATCCTCGAGGATATAGGTGTGTGGATCGGCGACCGGGCAGCCGTGCGCCTCCAGCCAATGGATGATTTCATACAGCCGCGCCTCGTCCTTGTAGCGCACGAGCTGTAGGCCGAAGGCCGCGACATGGCCTCCAAGGCGCGTGAACTCCAGGTGCATCGGCGTCTCATCGCCGAATGTCGCCACAGTGCGGGCGATCTTGTCGAGATAATCCGGACCGTCGAACAAGCATTGCAGGTAGGTGATCGAGCGGTCCGCCTTCAGCGCCCACAGGGTCGTGTGGTTCCAGGTGAACTCGTAGAGCGGCGGGATGTCGTCCGACTCACCAGTGTCACGTCCGAAGACGATCGCGCCGCCCATCGCCGTGGCGAGCGCCTCGAAGGCCTCGCGCGATGGATCGGCCACCACGCACAGGGCGATGGCCCTGTCCGGCTGAAGATGCGGCAGCAGCGGCTTGAAGTACTGCGCCGATTGCCAGTCGCAGACCGTGACCAGCTTGCGCACGATACCGTCGGCTTCGCACAGGGCATTGCCGAAAGCGGCGGCCGCGCCGATGTCGCCGAAAGACACGATCGTCTCGCGCCATGGCCAGCTGCGGGCCAATGGCATTTCCAGCTCGACGATGACGCCGTTGGTGCCGTAGGCGTGCACGGCGGGCATGACCTCCTCGCCGCGCAGCTCGAGCGCCTTCGGCTCAGCTTCCATGGTGATGAGGCGCAGGCCGAGCACATTGCCGCGCGCGCGCAGGCCACCGAACTGCACCGAGCCCACGCCGCCCGAGCCGCCAGCGATGAAGCCGCCGATGGTGGCCGTGCGGCGCGTCGAGGGATGGAAGCGCAGCTCCCAACCCTGGGGCAGGCTGTGACGCTCGAGGTCGATCAGCTTCAGCCCCGCCTCGACGCGGGCCACACCGTCCTTGAGCCACAAGAAGCGGTCGAGCTTCAGGAGATCGAGCACGATGCCGCTCTGCAGGGGCATCGCCTGGCCGTAATTGCCGGTGCCGCCGCCGCGCGGCGTCAAGGGAATGCGCCGCTTATGGCAATAGGCCAGCGTGCGCATGACCTCGGCCTCATTGGCAGGACAGACCACGAGGTCGGCCGAGACGTTCTTCAGCTTCTCGTTCAGGACCGGCGAATACCAGAAGAAGTCGCGGCTCTTGGCGCGCAGCGAGGCGCGATCGGCGAGGCACTCGATGGGCGCCAGGTCCGCGGCGACGGCGCTCCAGTCGATGGGGCTCACGCTGTCCATCGGCTCATCTTTCCCGGATTGAGCAGGCCGTAGGGGTCCGACTCGCGCTTGAAGGCGAGCTGCAAGTCCGCTGACGGCACGCGCGCGCCCTTGTCTTCCAGGATGTAGCTGTGCGGATTGGACAGCTTTATCCCGAGCGTGTCGAGCTGGCGCACGATCTCCCACAGCCGCTCGTCGCTGGTGTAGCGCACGACCTGCAGGGAAGAGCAGTTGGTGCGGCCCTGCCTGCGCTGGAACTCGGCATGCGCCATGACTTCCTCGCCGAACATCTCATGCGAGGCGATCAGGGCTGCGACGTTGGACTGCGGCGGGAAGATGGTCTGCAAGTAAGTGACGTCCTTGTCGACCTTGAGCGCCTGCAGGGTCGTGTGGTTCCAGGTGTATTCATAGAGCGGCGTCTGTCCGCGTTCGTCGCGATAAGGTCGTTGCAGCGTGATCGTGCCGCCGTGCTCGGCCGCCAGCGCCGCGACGCCCATCTCGCCGCCGGCCGCCACCATGATCATGACGACGTGACGGCCTTCCGGCAGCACGCCGTCCTCGAGGCCTCGGAAGTAGCGTGGCAACGGCCAGGCCAGAAGGCTGTCGAGCTTGAGGAACAAACCGTCCGACTCGGCCAGCCCCTGGGCGAAATGCGCCGCGGCGGCGAAGTCGTCGAAGGTGGCCACCATCTCGGTCCACGGGTAAGCCGGCGCCAGCGGCAGCTCGACCTCGACCACGATGCCGGTCGTGCCATAGGCGTGCAGCGCCTTGCCGATGTCGGCGCCGCGCAGCTCGACCAGCCGCGGCGTCTCCTCGCAGGTCACGACCTTGAGCGCGAGCACCGAGCCTGAATCGCGCAGCTGGCCGTAGCGCACCGAGCCCACGCCAGCCGCGCCGCCGCTGACATAGCCGCCGACGGTGGCCTGCCGCCGCGTGGAGGGGAACATGCGCAGCTCCCAGCCGCACTGCTGGGCCTGCGTGTCGGCTGCTTCCAGGCGCACGCCGGCCTCGAAGCGGCCGCGGCCGCGCTCGATCCACAGCGTGCGGTCGAGCCGCGCCATGTCGAGCAGCACGCCGCCTTTGAGCGGCACCATCTGGCCATAGTTGCCCGTCGCGCCGCCGCGCACGCCGAGCGGCACGCGGTTGCGCGCACAGGCGGCGGCGACGCGCACGACCTCGTCGACGGTGTGTGGCACGACGATCAGGTCAGCGGCCTTGCCGTCCAGCTCGCGCTTGAGGATGGGCGAATACCAATAGAAATCGCGGCTGCGCTGGCGCAGCTGGACCGGGTGGTCGATCTGCTCCAGTCCGGCCAGCGCCTGGCGCAGCTCCGTCACGGATTGGCCCCGATATGCTGGTCGAGCAGTCGGTAATCCGGCAGCGACGTGTCGATCGCCCGGCCGCCGCGCAGCACGACGCGGTCGGCCTGGTTGCGCGACAGCATCTCCGACATGTAGCGCGCCGACAACAGGACGAGGTCAGCAGACTGGCCGGCTTTCAGAAGGCCATGACCAGGCAGGCCCATGACGGACGCTGGCGTGGCCGTGTAGGCGGTCGCCCAGTCGCCGAACGGATGGTCGAGATGGGCGATGCGCGTCGACTGGGTCATGACCTCCAGCATGTCGTGGTCGCCGAAGGCGTAAAAGGGGTCCCGGCAGTTGTCGGAGGCAATCGACACGTCGATGCCCGCGTCCTTGAGCTCGTGCAGCAGCGTGATGCCGCGCCAGCGCGGCGTGCGCCCGGCGTTGCGACCCTGCAGGTACATGTTGCACATCGGCAGGCTGACGACGGCAATGCCGGCATCGGCGATGGCCTTGAGCGTCGCCTCGACGAAGTCATCTGGTTGGACCGCGAGCGAGCAGCAGTGGCCGCATTGCAAGCGGCCCTTGAAGCCGAGCCGAGTCGCCATGCGGGCAATCTCGATCAGGGCCTTGGCGCCCGAATCGCCGCTTTCGTCGACATGCATGTCGACGTCGAGGCCGCGATCGATGGCCAGCCGGAAGAAGCGTTCGAGCAGGTCGAGAAACTCCGGCGGCAGGGCGTCATGAACGCCGCCGGTGAGGCGCGTCACGGCGCCAAGGATGCCGCCGGCATCGGCGACGATGTCGGCGAGCCGCTCGCCCTGAGGTTCGGCGAAGGCATCCATGGGCATGATGCTGGCGGCCTGGACGTCGATGCGGCCGGCCCAGGCATCGCGCACCGCCTTGAAGACCGGCCAGGAGATCTCGGCCTGCGGCGCCAGCGAATCGATATGGGTGCGTACGGCGACCGTGCCTTGCGCCCACGAACACTGCAGGCCGAACTCCATGCGGGCCTGCACGTCTTCCGCCGTCCAGCGCGCTTTGCGGTCGGTCGCGGTTGATGTGGCGGCGCCGAGGAAGCTTCCGTCCGGATTGGGCGAACGCGGCCAGATATGGCCTTTGTCGAGATGGGTATGGATGTCGATGAAGCCCGGCCACACCAGACCGCCCTTGAGGTCGACCGCGCCGGCCGGCGCGGTGCCGAGGGGCGCGATGGCGGCGATGCGGCCGTCCTTGATCTCGACGTCGAAGCGCACCAGCCCTTCGAAGTCCGCTTTGCCGAGCGGGCCGTTGCCGACGAGGCAGGTTTGCGCCCGCGCGTCCGACAGCCAGTAGTGCGGGCGATCGGGGATGTCGACGAATCCCGTGCGCTTCATGTCAGTTCTCCCGATGCATCGCACTTTCGTGCCAGCGCCTCAGCAGCAGGTAGGAGACGAGACTCAACACGAGGAAGATCAGCACGCCGGTGCCCGACACCATGACCAGCGCCGCGAACATGCGCGGGATTTTCAGCTGATAGCCGGCTTCGAGGATACGAAAGGCGAGACCCGAGGCGGTGCCGCCCGACCCGGCGACGAACTCGGCGACCACGGCGCCGATCAGCGCCAGGCCGCCGGAGATGCGCAGACCACCCAGGAAATAGGGCAGGGCCGCGGGCAGGCGCAGATAACGTAAGGTCTGCCAGCGGCTGGCGCCATAGAGCTGGAACAGGTTGATCAGATTGTGGTCGGCCGAGTTCAGGCCGAGGATGGTGTTGGACAGGATGGGGAAGAAGGCCACGATCCAGGCGCAGATCAAGAGCGACACCAGCGTGTCGTTTACCCAGATGATGATCAGCGGCGCGATGGCGACGATCGGCGTCACCTGCAGGATGACGGCATAGGGGAAGAGCGACATCTCGAGCCACTTGGACTGGGTGAACAGGATCGACAGCAGCGCGCCCAGCACCACGGCCGCCAGCAGGGCGAGCCCGGTGATCTGCAGCGTGATCCAGAGCGAGCCCGACAGGCTCTTCCAGTCGCTGATCAGCGCCTGCAGGATGCGCCATGGCCCGGGCAGGATGTAGTAGGGCACGGCCATCTTCCAGACGATGAACTCCCAGAGGCCGAGCACCAGCAGGCCGATCGCCACCGGCGCCAGGATCTTCTGCCAGGTGGTGACGGCGAGGCCGAGCCAGCGCGGCTGATCCGCGATCGGAGCGAGAGCTTCCGCATCGGTGCCGTCACTTTGCAGGATGGCGGTCATGACACGATCGCCTCATGGAGCTTGGCCGAGACGGCCCGGCAGGCCGCGGCATATTCGGGCGAGGTCCGGAAAGACGAGTCGCGCGGGAATGGCGCGGCGGTCGCGACGTCGGCGATGACCCGGCCGGGACGCGCGGCCATCACGACGATGCGCTGGGAAAGATAGACCGATTCGAAGACCGAATGGGTGACGAACAGCACGGTGAAATGCTGCCGCGCCCACAGCGCCAGAAGGTCGTCGTTCAGCTTCTGGCGGGTGATCTCGTCGAGCGCCGCGAATGGCTCGTCCATCAGCAGGAGCTTGGGTTCGGTGACGAGCGCGCGCGCGATCGACACACGCATCTTCATGCCGCCCGACAGCTCGCGCGGATAGGCACGAAGGAACGAGCCCAAGCCCACCGCTTCGAGGGCGGCGCCGGCGCGCGCCGCGGCCTCCTTGGCCGGCATGTGCTTCAGGATCAGGGGCAGCATGACGTTGCGCTCGGCCGTCGCCCACGGCATCAGCGTCGCCTCCTGAAAGACGAAGCCGACATCGTGCGCGGTGGTCGGCCAGTCGATGCGTCCGGCGCTCGGCTCACCCAGGCCCGCGATCAGGCGCAGCAAGGTCGACTTGCCGCAGCCCGAGGGGCCAAGCAGGCTCACGAACTCGCCCGCATTGAGGTCGAGGTCGACGCCGGTAACGGCGAGCGTGCCGTTGGAGAAGCGCTTGGCGACTCCGCGGGCCTGCAGCACCGGCCGGGCGGGCGAGGCCTCGATCGCGGGTTCGACGGCGCGCAGCGCCACGGCCATCACGCCTTGCCCACGCCCTTGTTGACGAACTCGAGCGAGTAGGCCTTTTTTGCATCGACGCCGGCCGGCAGCACGCCGACATCGACCATCGAGGCGTAGAACCGCGCCCAACGCGCATCGGTCATGGCGCCGATGCCCATGGTGAGGGCGTCTCCCGAGGCGACGATGCCCTTTTCGTTCATGACCTTGATCGCGTAGGCGATCTTGTCGTCGGTCATGTCCGGGTTGTCCTTCTTGATCAGGGCGTTGGCCGCCTCGATGCCGCGCCCGCCCTTGAGATACTCCGCCCAGCCTTCGAGGCTGGCATTGACGAAGCGCTGGGCCACGTCCTTCTTCTCGGTGGCGAACTTCTTCGACGTCGCGATGGTGGTGTTGTAGTTGTCGAAGCCCGCATCGGCGATCAGCAGCACCACCGGGTCCACGCCAGTCTGGCGGATGGCATAGGGCTCCGACGACACGAAGCCCTGCTGCACCAGGTTCTTGTCGGCCAGGAACGGCGCCAGGTTGAAGGTGTAGGGCTTCATCTGGTCGTCGCTGTAGCCGTACTTGGCCTTGAGGAAGGGCCAGTAGGTGACCCGTCCTCCCGCGCCGACCAGGATGGTCTTGCCCTTGAGTTTCTCGAAGCTGTCGTTGCCGACCCCGGGATGGGCGATCAACACCTGCGGGTCTTTCTGGAAGATGGCGCCGATGCACAGGAAGGGCAGGTCCTCCTTGGCGTAATTCAGCGCCTCCAGGCCGCCCGACATGATCATGTCGACGCGGCCGCCCATCAGGAGCTGCGAGTTGGAAATTTGCGGGCCGCCCATGCGCAGGTCGCAGTCGATGCCGTGCTTCTTGTAGATGCCGGCGGCGACTGCCTGATAGAAGCCGCCATGCTCGGCCTGGGCGCGCCAGTTGGTCTGGTAGCTAACCTTGTCCAGAACCTGCGCACTGGCCCGATTGCCCGGTAGGGGGATCAGGACGGAACCCGCGGTGGCCCCGGCCAGCCCCAGCGCGGCGCGCCGGGACAGGCGATATCGCGTCATCGTCATCGCTGTTTCCTCACCGTTGGTGAGGGCCAAAACGCAATTGCTGTGCCAGCTTTCTGCCTAATTCTTGCGCACTAGCTTTTGCGCACTAGCCTTTGCGAAGGGGACCGGCGCGCAGGGCCGACAGTGGATAGCGGCGGATCTCGTCGAGCAGCTTCACGAAGCGGGCCGCCGCGTGCTCGACCAGCTGCTTGCCGCGCTCGGCGTCGGCGTCGGTGGCATCACCGCAGGCGCCGGGCAGGCTGAGATCCTGGGTCTCCCAGCCGAAGCCGATCCTGCCCTCGGGCGTCAGGATCTCGTATTCGCCCTCCATGTCGAGCGAGCTTGGGCGGAAGTTGGCGAGCTGGTCGCGCCGCACCAGGTCGGGATGGAGATGCATCATGATCGAGGTCTCGACCGAGCCGCCATGGATGCCGTGTTTGAGTTCGCTGTCGGGAAAGAGGCCGGCGGGGCGGCCGAGCGAATAGGTGCTGGCGGTGACCACGAACATGTCGCGGCGCACTCGCAGCTCGCGAGCCACGATGTCGGCGATCTGCGGCTGGCCGCCGTGGCTGTTGAACAGCACCAGCTTGCGCACGCCGGCGCGGCCGACGCTTTCGCCGATCTCGGTCCACAGCCGGATCAGCGTCTCGGCCGAGAGTGTGAGCGTGCCGGGATAGGAGATGTGCTCGTTCGACTTCCCGACCGGCATCGCCGGCAGGAACGTCACGGGGAACTCAGGCGGCAGCAGCTCCATGGTGCGCGCCACCACGCCGCGATTGATGGCAGCGTCGACCTCGACCGGCAGATGCGGGCCATGCTGCTCGATCGCCGCCACCGGCAGGACGGCGATCACGGCGGACATGTCGGTTTCCTGGAAGTCCTTGGTGGTCATCTCCACCCATAGACGCCGTAACCGGCCGGACATTGGCGAGCCTCCCCCATGTTGCATTGCGCCCAGTGCAAGGCGCTTGCCACATCGCGGGAGGCGCGCTCGTCTGTCACTTCTTGAAGAAGGCCAGCAGGTCGGCGTTTATCACGTCAGCCTGCGTTGTCGGCATGCCATGCGGATAGCCCTCGTAGGTCTTGAGGGTGCCGTTCTTCAGGAGCTTCGCCGACATCGGGCCCGATGCGACATAAGGCACAATCTGGTCGTCTTTGCTGTGCATCACCAGGACCGGCAGGGAGATCTTCTTCAGGTCCTCGGTGAAGTCGGTCTGCGAGAAGGCGACGATGCCGTCGTAGTGAGCCTTGGCGCCGCCGTTCATGCCCTGGCGCCACCAGTTCTGGATCACCGCTTCCTCGGGCTTGCCGGTCTTGTTGTAGTTGTAGAACGGCCCGGCCGCGATATCGCGATAGAACTTGGAGCGGCCGGCCGCCAGCTGGACCTGGAAGTCGTCGAACACCTTCTTCGGGAGTCCCTGCGGATTGGCTGCCGTCTGCACCATGAGAGGTGGCACTGCGGAGATGATCGCGGCCTTCACGGCTCGGCTCTCGCCGTGGCGCGCCAAGAAATGCACCACCTCGCCGCCGCCAGTCGAATGTCCGACATGGATCGCGTCCTTGAGGTCGAGATGCTGGACGACCGCCGCGAGATCGTCGGCGTAATGGTCCATGTCATGGCCGTCGGCGACCTGGGTCGAGCGCCCATGCCCGCGGCGGTCGTGGGCGACGACGCGGTAGCCGTGGTTGAGGAAGAACATCATCTGGGCGTCCCAGTCGTCGGACGACAGCGGCCAGCCGTGGCTGAACACGATGGGCTGACCCTTGCCCCAGTCCTTGTAGAAGATGTCGACGCCGTCCTTGGTGGTGATGCTGGGCATGGCTCTCTCCTTTTGCTGTCCGACATCCTAGACGGCGCCGCCAAAAAGGAACCCCATACTTAGGGATATGAGCGTAACGCCTACGTCAAAGCGTTTTGTTAGGCGCGACGCTTTAGAGTCGGATGCACTTGGCCCAATGGCCCGGCGCCAGAGGGTGCTGCAGCGGGTCGACCTTCGCACATTCGTCGATGGCGATGGGACAGCGAGTGCGGAAGCGGCAGCCCGACGGCGGATGCGCGGGATCGGGCAGGTCGCCCTTGAGGATGATGCGCTGCCGCTGCGCCTCGATATCGGGATCGGGCACCGGCACCGCCGACATCAACGACTTGGTATAGGGATGGGCAGGCGCATTGTAGATCTCGTCCTTGCCCGCGCGCTCGACGATCTTGCCGAGGTACATCACGGCGATGTCGTCGCTGATGTGTCGCACGACGCTGAGATCGTGAGAGATGAAGATGTAGGCGAGGCCGAGCTGCTGCTGCAGGTCCTGCAGCAGATTGACGATCTGCGCCTGGATGGAGACGTCGAGCGCCGACACCGGCTCGTCGCAGACGATCAGCTCTGGCTCGACGGCGAGCGCCCGGCAAATGGCGATGCGCTGGGCCTGGCCGCCGCTCAGCTCGTGCGGATAACGCTCGATCAGGTGGCCCGCCAGGCCGACCATGTCCAGAAGCTCGCGGATGCGCCGGGCGCGCGCGGCGCCGGGATAGAGGCCATGGATGTCGAGCGCCTCGCCGACTAGATCGCCGATCGGCATGCGCGGATTGAGCGAGGCGTGTGAGTCCTGGAAGATGATCTGCAGCTTGCGGCGCATGCGGCGCAGGCTTGCCCTGTCGAGCGAACAGAGATCGGTGCCGTCGAACAGCACGCGGCCGCTGGTCGGCCGCACCAGCTGCAGGATGGCATAGCCGGTCGTCGACTTGCCGCAGCCCGATTCGCCTACCAGGCCGAGCGTGCGGCCGCGATCGACGCTGAGGCTGACGGCGTCGACGGCCTTCACCGAGCCCGCCGCACCAGGCCGGCCGTAATAAACGTCGAGGTCCTCGACTTCGAGGAGGGGCGTCATGGCGCGAGGTCCGCCAAGCAGTCGGCCCAATGGCCGGTGCCGAAGTCACGACGTTCCGGCCGCTGCGCCTGGCAGGCCGGCACGGCCACCCGGCAGCGCGGCAGGAAGGGGCAGAGCGGGATGGGATCGATCAGGTTGGGCGGCAGCCCCTCGATCGGCGTCAGTCGCCGGCCGCCGGTGCCGTCGACACGCGGCGTCGAGCCCATGAGGCCAAGCGTGTAGCCGTGGCTTGGCCGGTGGAAGAGGTCGCGGATCGGGCCCGACTCGACGACCGTGCCGGCATACATGACGTTGACGCGATCGCAGAGGCCCGCGACGACGCCGAGATCGTGGCTGATCCAGATCACCGAGGTACCGCGCTCGCGCTGCAGGCGCTTCACCAGGTCGATGATCTGAGCCTGGATGGTGACATCGAGCGCCGTCGTCGCCTCGTCGGCGATCAGCAGGCGCGGATTGCACGAGAGAGCGATCGCGATCATGACGCGCTGGCGCATGCCGCCTGAGAACTGGTGCGGGTAGTTGCCGAGCCGCCTTTCTGCCATCGGGATGCCGACGGTCTCTAGAAGCTCGATGGCGCGGCGGCGGGCGGCGGAGCCGCCGAGCTTCTGATGGCGGCGAAGGACCTCGGTGAGCTGGCGGCCGACGGTGAGCACGGGATTGAGCGAGCGCATCGGGTCCTGGAAGATCATGGCCATGCGCGCGCCGCGGATCTCGCGTGCCTCGGCCTCGCTCAGCCGCAGCAGGTCGGTCCCCTCGAGGGTGATCCTGTCGGCGCTCACACGGCCCGGCGGTTCGGGGACCAGGCGCATGATCGACAGCGCCGTCACGCTCTTGCCACTGCCGCTTTCGCCGACCAGGCCCAAAACCTCGCCTTCCTCGAGGTCGAAGGAGACCCCGTTCACTGCCCGCACGACGCCGCGGTCGGTGGCGAAACGGGTCTGCAGGTTGCGGACGCTCAAGAGCGGCATCAGCCGTCCCCCTCGGGGAGCCGATGGCGGGTGCGCCAGGCCCGCGGATCGAGCGCGTCGCGCAGGCCGTCGCCCAGGAAGTTGATGCTGAGGACGCAGAGCATGATGATCCCGGTCGGCGCCATGAACATCCAGGGCGCGTCGCCCAGAAAGCGGCGCGCCTCGCTCATGTCACGGCCCCAGCTCGGCTGCGGCGGCTGGGTGCCGAAGCCCAGGAAGGAGAGTGAGGCCTCGGCGACGACGGCGGCAGAGAAGACGATTGTGAGCTGGACCACGATCGGCGAGACGACGTTGCGCAGGATGTGGGAGAGGACGATCCGGGCGGGCCGTGCGCCGAGAGCGCGGGCGGCCGTGACGTAGGCGTCCTCGCGCACCGCCAGTGTGCTGCCGCGCACGATGCGCGCCAGCACCGGGGCCTGCACCAGCCCTAGCGCCAGCATCACGTTCTGGATGTCGGGCCCCAGCAACCCGACCAGAGCCACCGCCAGCAGCAGCGGCGGGAAGGTGAGGAAGGCATCGACCAGACGCATCAGGAGATTGTCGATGCGGCCGCCGAAGTAGCCCGAGGCGAGGCCGAGCGGCACGCCGAGGATGAAGGCAAAGGCCACGACCAGAACGCCGACGCTGAGCGAGGTGCGGCCGCCCCAGATCAAACGCGAGAACACATCGCGACCGAAATGATCGGTACCCAGCAGATGCTCGAAGGAGGGCGACTTGAGCTTGGCGCTGAGCTTGATCTGGACGGGATCGTAGGGCGCGACCCAGGGCGCCAGTGCTGCGGCAAGACAGACCAGCAGCAGCACGACCAGCCCCACCATCGCCGCGCGATGGCGCGGGAACTGGCGCGCTGCCAGGACGAACGAGCCTGTGATCCGATAGGGCGCTGCCAGGGGTGAGGGGTCAGCCAGCGCCATCTCAGTACCGGATGCGCGGGTCGAGCATGGCGTAGAAGACGTCGGCCATGATGTTGGCGAACAGGAAGAAGCCCGCGATCACCAGGGTGAAGCCCTGGATCACAGGAAAGTCGCGATTGACCACGGCGTTCAGCACGGCCGATCCCATGCCCGGCACGGCGAAGATGTATTCGATCGTCACCTGAATGCCGATCATGTAGCCGAACTGGATGGCCGCCATGGTGACGAAGGGGATCATCGCGTTCTTCAGCGCATGGATCACGATGATGGTGGCGGGCAGCAGGCCCTTTGCGCGGGCGGTCCGCATGTAGTCCTGCGACAGCACGTCGATCATGCTGGAGCGCAGCAGCCGCGTCAGGATCGCGGTCTGCAGCGTGCCGAGCGCGATTGCCGGGATGATGAACGGCTTGACGTAGGTCCACACCCCACCGCCCACCTGCTCGGCGGTCCCGATGCCGGTGATGGGGAGCCAGTCGAGCTGGATGGAGAAGACATAGATCAGGATCAGCGCCAGCCCGAAATTGGGGATGGCGAAGCCCGCGACCGTGTAGCCGGTGCAGAGATAGTCTATCCAGCTGTTGCGGCGGAGCGCCGCCAGCACGCCGAGCGGGATGGAGACCAGGAGTGCGAAGGCCATCGCCGACGCCGCGAGCTGCAGGCTGATCGGCAGGCGCTCGGCCAGCAGGCGGGTGACGGGATCGTTGAGCCTGATCGAGCGGCCGAGATCGCCCCGGATCACTTTGCCGATCCACAAGGCGTACTGCTCGGGCAGCGAGCGGTCGAGGTTGAACTCCTTGCGCATCGCCTCGGCCGCTTCCTTGGACGTCTGCATGCCGAGCATGATCTGCACGGGATCGCCCGGCGTGGCGCGCGTGATCAGGAAGGTCATCAACGACACCACGACCAGGACCAACGGGACCTGGATCAGGCGGCGGCCGAGATAGCGCCACATGGCTCAGTTCCGAGCGCTTGAGAACGACGGAGGGGCCGCGACCCGCGAGCGGGTCTTGCGGGCCACGGCCCCTCCGCCTGCCTGCGCACCGTCACCGATGCGCAAGAGCAAGCCCATCAGGCCCATTCCACCGTGTCGAGCCTCTCCATGTATTCTTGCGGCGTCGGCACGAAGCCTTTCACGTTCTTGTTGAACACCTGGATGTTGTTGGTGTTGCAGTGATAGATCAGCGGGCACTCTTCGAGCGTGTGATCGACGATCTTGTTGTACATGCTCTCGCGCTTGCCCTGGTCGAGCTCGCTGCGGGCACCGTCGAGCATGCCGTCCATCAGCGGCAGGTCGTATGCCGAGGCGTTGCCCTTGGCGTGCAGGAACCACCACGAAGTAGCGTCGGGGTCGGGCGCCACCAGCGTGATGTCCTCGAGCAGCTGGTCGAAGCGCTGGTTCAGCCACAGATTGTTGTAGCCGCCCATGTCCATATTCTTGATCTTGTAGGTGATGCCGATCTGGCTGACCATTGCGGCGACCAGCTCGAGCTCCTTGCGCAGCCAATCCTTGTCCGAGGTGATGACCTCGACCTCGTAACCCTTCATGCCGGCCTGGGCCATCAGCTCCTTGGCCTTCTTGAGGTCGCCGTTCTTCGGATACTTCAGCATCGGGCCGCGATAGCCGAGATAGCCCGCCGGGATCTGGTTGTCGGTGGCCAGCGCCTCGCCGTAGTAGATCTCCTTGACGATTGCCTCGCGGTCGATGGCGTAGGAGATCGCCTGGCGCACCAGCTTGTTGCGCCACGGCGCGTCGGGCTTGGAATTCTTGAGATTGAACTGCTGGTAGTCCCATTCCCAGCCCGGTGTGGAGCTGACGACGACGTTGGTGTTCTTGCGCACCTGCCCCAGCTCCTTGGGGTCGGGATGCGTCACGAAGTCGAGCTCGTTCTTGAGCAGCGCCTGCAGGCGTGTCGTCGAATCGGGGATGGCGCGGTAGACGATCTTGTCGAGCTTGGGCAGGCCCGGCCGCCAGTAGTCGGGGTTCTTGACCAGCGTGATCTCGGTGCCGCGCTTGCTCTCGATCTGGAACGGGCCGTTGCCGACCGGCGTGGCCGAGTAGGCCTGGTTGCCCATCTCCTTGTGCGCCTTGGCCGAGATAACGGTGCCGCCGTACCCCATGGTGACGCCCGGGAAGGCGCCGAACGGCAGCTTGGTCTTGACCTCGACGACGTACTTGCCGTCGGCCTTCACCGTGTCGACGGGGAAGAGGGCGGTGCCGACCTGGAAGCTCTTGGATTCGATATGGAAGTTCCAGGTGTAGACGAGGTCGTCGGCGGTGAGCTCGCCGAAGCCTTTCTGCCATTTCACGCCCTCGCGCAGCTTGATGCGCCACGTCAGCGGATCGGGATTGGCCCACTCCAGCGCCAGGCTTGGTTCGATGGTGCGCTTGGCAAAGTCGATCTGCACCAGCCCGTCGAAGATGTTGTAGAGGATGAGGCCGCCCTGGATGTCGAAGCGGATGACCGGGCTGAGATTGCCGAACTCGCCGCCCCACACGCCGACGCGCAGGTCGCGCTTGCCCTGGGCGATGGCGGGGGCACGTCCGCTGCCGAGGATCAATCCGCTGCCGAGTGTGCCTGCCGCGAAGGCGCGGCGCGTTATGCCCTGGCTCCTCATCCCTGCCTCCTGTGCGATCTCAGAAGCCCCTGTCGTATTCCTTCAATCCGTTCTCGACGATCTGATGCAGCAGCGTGATCAGGCTGGCCTGAACACGATCCGACGTGCCGTCGACGTAGGGGATGAGCCGCGAATAAGCTCCATCCATGGCCCCGCCGGCGACGCTGGCGTGCACGATGCGCAACTCGGTGGCCTCATCGTGCAGCACCTCGCGATCCCCCAAATGACCCGCCAGCGCCGCCGCAATGCCGTAAGCCCCCCAATTCGACACCGCGGCGAACACGAGGACATCGCATTCAGTAACCGTGCCAACACCACCATGGCAGGGGCAGCCGCAATCCTTGCCGTAGGGCTGGATTTCGCGCACCGCCTCCTTGATCAGGCCGCAGCCGATCTCGTTGCCGCCGTCACCGACACCGATCGTCGGAATGCCGTTGGCCTTGGCGTAGTCGGCCAGATGATAGGCGCTGGCGATCTTGTCGGGCGTGCGCGGCGTCCCCATGATCGAGTGGTAGATGCCGTTGACGTTGGGCCCGACCTTCTCGATGAAGATCATCGCTGCAGGCTTGAACTTCCTGGTGAGGGCGACCGCGGCCTTCTTGCCGGCCGCATCGCCCACGGGGAAGTCGACGGCGAGTGCCACCGAGCGGCGCTGCTTGAACAGTTCTTCGTCGACCACCGCGATACCGGCAGCTTCTGTGGCCTTGACGGTGGCGGGCATGTTGCGCGCCTCGCTGATCAGCACCGGCTTGGCGCCTAGTCCGACCTCGATGGCGCGGGCGATCGCGGCGGCGCCCGGCGGGCCATCGGTCTCGCCGGCGGGCAGGCCAGGCGGCGTGCCGGCGCCGGTGACTACGAAGACGTGGTCGCCGGGCCTCACCTTGTCCTTCAGGAGCTTGGCGGCGAGCCAGGTCAGCGGCTTCTTCTGCTTCTTACGTGCCGCTTCGTAGAGCGGATAAGTGACGCCGCGCGGCAGGCCGGCGCGGAACCGCATCTCGATATTGACCGCCCGGTCGATCGAATCGCCGACGATTTCGTCGATTGCCATGAAGTCCTCTCCTAACCTGACCTCACCTGAGGAGGCCGCAGCCCTTGCTAGTGCGTCAGCCCGGCATCGGGCGGCTCGAGGTTCTTGCGCACGATGTTCGACAGGAACTGCATGCAGGCCATCGAGGTCTCACCATCGAGCCCGTCGACCAGGAAGGCGGTAGTGCAGTACATCGCCTCGAGCCCGCCGGCATCGAGGCAGGCTTGCACGATGCGCTTCTCCATCTCCGGTGAATGGATGAGCTGCGGCTTCTTCAGAAGGTAGGCGAGGCAGGCTTCGATGCCGTAGCAGCCCCAGTTGGACATCATTGCCGGGACCACCACGTCGGTCTTGACCACCGTCGCCAGTGCCTTGCCTTTGGGCATGGTATTGACGACGGCGTCGTAGATCGTGCCGAAACCGAGCTCGTTGCCGTGATCGCCGATGCCGACGGAGAAGATCTTGCGGCGGTTGGCTTCGGTCACGACCTCGCCGATGTCGATGCAGCCCTGGAATTTCGACTTGGGGCCGGTGAGCGGCAGGCCGGTCGCGGTATGGAGGTTGCCGTCGGCGCCAGCGCCCAGCCGCTCGGTGCTGACCACGGCCTTGGGCTTGTAGTCGGCATAGAGCTTGGCGACCCACGCCTTGATCTTGGACTGCTGCGTCGGCGCATTGACGATGGCGGCGCCGAGATGGCGGTCGCGCGCCTGGTCGAACGGCTTCACCATCAGGCCGGCCGCCTCGCTCGAAGCGACGATGGGATCGGCGTGGCACGCCTCGTTGACGAAGACCGGGATGGCGCCGAGCCCGCGATAGAGAATCCTGGCCAGCGACGCAGCACCTGGCGGCCCATCGCTCTCGCCCTTGGGCATGGTGGGTTCGTAGCCGGCGCCGGTCATGATGAAGACGACGTCGCCCTTGCCGAGCGCCTTCTTTAGTCCTTTCGCCGCCGTCATGGTGACCGGCTTGTTGCCGGCGGCCTTGCGCGCGGCCTCGTACATCGGCGCCAGCACGCCATGCGGCATGCCGCGATTCTTGGCCTCGATGGTGATCAGCCGATCGACGGCTTCGCCGACCATGTCGAGCATGGCTTGTCCCCTGAAGTTGCCCTGCTGAGAATTGGGCGCTCTGCCTAGTGATCGCACAAGTCCAATTTTTGCTTCGACACGATGCCAAACCGGCATCACTATTTCCGGCCATGCAGAACGCCAATCTCCGCTACTTCACCTCGGTCGCCCGCCACGGTTCGATCCGCGAGGCCGCCGACGAACTTCATGTCGCCCAATCGGCGCTCAGTCGGCAGATCCAGAAACTCGAGCAGGCGCTTGGCGTGCCGCTGTTTCAACGCCACGCGCGCGGCGTCGAGCTGACCTCGGCCGGGGAGATCTACCTGCGCCACGCGCGGTCGAGCCTGCGCCAGGACGAGCGCGTGCGCTCCGAGCTCGACGCGCTCAAGGGGCTGCGCAGCGGCACGATCAACATGCAGGCCATCGAATCGCTGGTGCCGGGCGTGCTGCCGCGGGTGATCCTGGGGTTCAGCGCGCGCCATCCCAGCATCACCTTCAATGTCACCGTCGATCGCTCGGACCTCATCCTGGCGGCGGTACGCGAGGGGCGTACGGACATCGGGCTGGTGTTCTATCCGACGATGGAGAGCGAGGTGACCAGCGTCTTCAAGATGCGCGAACCGCTGGTGGCCTTGATGTCGCCACGCCATCCACTCGCCAAGAAGGCCAAGGTCTCTCTGGCCGAAAGTGTCGACTATCCCATCGCCTTGCCGCTCAAGAACTCGGGCAGCCGCATGCTGATAGACATCGCCTGCAAGGCGGCCGGGATCTACATGAAGCCGGTGCTGGAAACCAATTCGATCCAGCTGCGCGTGCAATTCCTGAAGGTCAACAACGGCATCACCTTCCATTCGAAATTGTCGGCCGCCGAAAACCTGAGCACGGGCAAGCTCGTTGCCGTGCCGATCCGCGATCGCATCGTCAACACCGCAACGATCGACGTCATCACGCACGCCTCGCGTCAGCTGCCGCTGGCGGCCGAGGCGTTCCTGCGCTTCCTGCAGGGTGAGTTGCAGAATCTGCGCGAGCCACTCAGCAACGCTGCATAGGCCGTGGCGCATTTCATGCATCGCGGCGCCGACATGATCACGAGGAGGCAACGGTCATGACCTTCACCCTGGTGGCACGCTGTCCGAAGACGGGACAGATGGGGATCGGCATCGCGACCTACTCGATCTGCGTCGGCCTCTACTGCAATGGCTTGCGGCCCAATGTCGGCGCGACCATGAGCCAGGCCTTCGTCAACCAGGACAACAACACATTGGCGCTGCGCCTGCTCGAACAGGGCTTCGGTCCGGCGCGCGTGCTCGACGAACTCGCAGCCAACGATCCGGATTTCGCCTATCGCCAGATTGCCGTCATCGATCGCGACGGCAAGGCGGTGGCGCACAGCGGCCCCAAGACCCGAGGCTGGTCGGGCCACAAGGTGGGCGAGGGCTATGTCGCCATGGGCAACGTGCTGGCAGGCCCGCAGGTCGTGGACGCCATCGCCAAGGCCTATGAGGACAGCGCCGGAGAGTCGCTCGACCGTCGTCTGCTCGCTGCGATCGAGGCCGGGCGCGACGCCGGCGGCCAGGTCGGTAATGACGGCCATATGACCGAACGTTCGGCCGGCCTGTTCGTCTACGGCGCCTACGATCACGCGGAGCTCGATCTCCGAGTCGACCTGCATGACAAGGCGGTCGACGAGTTGCGCCGCGCCTTCGAGGAGTACGAGCTCTACCGTGGCTACTACAAGGAGCGCGGCAAGAATCCCCGGCAGGCCATCCCGCAGTACCAGTTCGCGGCGCGCCTCAAGGGCGGACAGCAGGAGGCGGCGCAATGACCTACTCGATCATCGGCCGTTGCGAGCGGACGGGCCGGCTCGGCCTCGGCATCACCACGTTCTCGCTGGCCGTCGGCGGCCGCTGCGAAGGCGTCGCCGCCAACATCGGCGTCTGCAAGACGCAAGCCTTTCCCAACCGCACCAACGATCCGCTGGGGATCAAGCTTCTGGCCGAGGGCTACCTGCCGTCGCGGGTGATGGCGATGTTCGCCGCCAACGACAGCGAGCACGACTATCGCCAGATCGCCATCATGGATCGCGAGGGGCGGATCGCCGCTCACACCGGTTCCGGCACACGCTGCTGGTCGGGCCACAAGATCGATACCGACTGCGTTGCCTTCGGTAACGGCCTGGTGGGGCCGCAGGTGCTGGACGGGCTGATCGCGGGCTTCAAGGCCGAGGCGGACGAGGCGCTGGAATACCGGCTGATGCGGGCACTCGAAGGCGGCCGAGATGCCGGCGGGCAGGGCGACGCCAAGAGCCACCGGCCCGAGCGTTCGGCCGCCATCAAGGTCGTCGACCGCCTCGACTATCCCGACATCGATGTCCGCGTCGACGTCCATCCCACGGCGGTCGAGGAGCTGCGTCGCGTGCTCGAGGAATTCAAGCTCTACGAGGAGTTCTATCGCGAGCGCGGCCGCAATCCGGGCAAGGCGATCCCGCAGGACGTCTTCGTCGCCAACCTGCAGAAGCAGCGCGCCCAGAGAACGGCATGACGGAGACAGCATGACCTATACCATCCTCGGCCGTTGTGCGCGGACGGGCCGCGTCGGCATCGGCATCGCGACCTTCTCGATCACCGTCGGCCGCTACTGCTGGGGCGTGAAGTCGAACGCCGGCGTGACGGTGAGCCAGGCCTTCGCCAACGAGCGCAACAACGCGCTGGCGCTGCGGCTGTTGACCCAGGGCTTCACCGCTGGTTCGGTGCTGAAACAGCTCATGGACAACGATCGCTACGCCGAATACCGTCAGATCGGCGTCATCGATCGCAGCGGCATGGCAGTCGCATACACCGGTCCCAAGACGCGCGGCTGGTCGGGTCACGTCGTCGGCGAGAACTACGTGGCCTTCGGCAACGGCTTGGTCGGGCCGGAAGTCGCCGATGCCATCGCCAAGGGCTTCCTGGCCGAGCCCGAGTCCGATCTGGAACATCGCCTGCTGATGGGCATTGAGTACGGCCGCGACGCCGGCGGGCAGGGCACCCGCGAGCGCCACAAGGCTGAGCGGTCGTCGGCGCTGCGGGTCTATTCGACGGACACCTACGCCGACATCGACCTGCGCGTCGACCTGCACGAGACCGCGGTCGAGGAACTGCGGCGGGTGTGGACCGAGTACAAGCAGTACGAGAGCTACTATCGCAATCGCGAGCGCAATCCGCGCGGGGCGATCGGCCAGGAGGAATTCATGAAGACCCTCAGGGCGGCGGAGTAGCCATGACCTTCTCGATTATCGCGCGCTGCCCGCACACCGGCCGGCTCGGCCTCGGCATCGCCACCTTCTCGATCGGCGCCGGCGGTCGCTGCGAGGGCATCTTGGCCGGCGTCGGCGTCTGCAAGACCCAGGCCTTCACCAACCGCGGCAACGACCCGTTGGCGATCGAGCTTTTGGCGCAGGGTTTCGGCCCGGCGCAGGTGATGAAGATGCTGGAGCAGAACGATCCGGATCATGCCTACCGGCAGATCGGCATCATCGACCGTGACGGCAACGCGGTCGGTCACACCGGTTCCGGCACAAGGCCGTGGTCGGGCCATAGGGTCGGCATGGGCTATGTCGCCTTCGGCAATGTGCTCGCCGGGCCGCAGGTGCTCGAGGGCATCTGCGCCGGCTTCGAGAAGGATCCCGGCGGACTGCTGGAGTTCCGCATCCTCGCGGCCCTGGAGGGCGGGCGCAATTCCGGCGGCCAGGTCGGCGCCAGCGGGCATCTGACGGAGCGCTCAGCGGCCATCCGCGTCGTTGCCGATCCCGACTATCCCGACATCGACGTCCGCGTCGACTTGCACGACGACGCCATCGTCGAACTGCGCCGAGTGCTGGAGGAGTTCAAGCGCTACGAGGCCTTCTATCGCGACCGCGGGCGCGATCCGTCGACCGCGATCACCCAGGACGAGTTCGTGGCGCGGCTGGAGGGCCGGGCATGAAGAAGCCGTTCCATCTCGCCTGGTTCCTGTCGCAGGGCTACGGCCCCAAGAGCTGGCGCAGCGCCTGGCCGGGCGGCGACTTGCAGCGCTGGATGATGCCCGACATCTTCGTCGACCTCGCCCAGGGGCTCGAGCGCGGCTGCTTCGACTACATCATCATCGAGGATTCCTCGAACGTGCCCTACACCTACAAGGGCAGCCACGACACCTATCTGCAATATGGCGCCAGCGCGCCCAAGCTCGATCCGGCGGTGCTTGTGCCGTATCTCGCCATGGCGACCAGGAATCTCGGCATCGTGCCGACGCTCTCGGTATCGGAATATCCGCCGTACCTGCTGGCGCGCCTGGTCAACTCGCTCGACCATGTCACCGAGGGCCGCATCGGCTGGAATTGCGTGACCGGCAGCAATGACGGCGCGGCGCAGAACTACGGCCACGAGAAGCATCGCCCGCACGATGAGCGCTACGACGTCGCCGACGAGTTCGCCGACCTCGTGACCAAGCTGTGGGAGGCGTGGGAGCCCGATGCGGTCGTTCTCGATCGCGAAAAGCCAATGTTCGCCGACGGCTCTAAGGTCCATGCCATCAACCATGAGGGCAAGTACTTCAAGTGCCGCGGGCCGATCAACGCGCCGCGCTCGCCGCAGGGGCGTGTGCCGATCTGCCAGGCCGGCGGCTCGCCGCGCGGCCAGCGCTTCGCCTCGCGCTGGGCGGACACCATCATCACCAACGCGCCGACGGTTGAGCACATGAAGGCCTACCGCGAGGAGGTACGCCAGGGCGCGGTAGCGGCCGGGCGCAATCCCGACGACATCAAGGTGCTGTTCCTCGCCCAGCCGCTGATCGACGTCAGCATGGAGGCGGCGCGCGAGCGCCGGCGGCTCGAGGAGGTCGACGGCATGAAGCACATCGATTCGACGCTCTCCAGCATGTCGCGCATCACCGGCATCGACTTCTCCAAGTTCGACCTCGACGAGCCGCTGCCCCCGACGCTCAAGACCAACGGGCACCAGTCGACGCTGGCCAAGTGGATCGGCAAGACGCCGCGGGCGCTGGCCAGGACGGCGACGGCCAAGCAGGGTATCGATTTCACCGGCACGCCCGACCATGTCGCCGGAGTGATGCAGGAGATCATGGAAGAGGTCGGCGGCGACGGCTTCCTGATGTTCAATCCCTACTTCGACCGGCGCTACATCATGGAAGTGTGCGACGGCCTGGTTCCCGAGCTCCAACGGCGTGGATTGACGCGCAAGGCGTACGCGCACAAGCACCTCAGGGACAATCTGCTGGAGTTCTAGTCTTGCCGGACCGCGGGCTTCCAGGCCGGCTCATGAATCATGATGCGGGCCCGGAGGCCCGCGGTCCGGCAAGAGCTAAGCCCTCGTATCCGCCAGGTGGCAGGCGACGTCTCGGCCGGCGACCTGGCGCAGCGCCGGTATCTCGCTGCGGCAGCGGTCGGTGGCGAGCGGGCAGCGCGGATGGAAGGGGCAGCCGGCCGGCGGGTTCATCGCGCTCGGGATCTCGCCCTGCACGGTGGCGCGGCGTCGCGGCCGCCCCGGACGTGGCGCGGGGACCGCGGCGAGCAGCGCCTCGGTGTAGGGATGCAGCGGCCGGCGATAGATCGTCTCCTTGTCGCCGATCTCGACGATGCGGCCAAGATACATCACGGCGACGCGGTCGGCGATGTGACGCACGATCCTGAGGTCGTGCGAGACGAAGACGTAGCTCAAGCCCCGCTCGTGCTGCAGGTCGCGCAGCAGGTTCACGACCTGGCCCTGCACGGAGACGTCGAGCGCCGACACCGGCTCGTCGCAGACGATCAGCGCGGGATCGAGCGCCAGCGCGCGGGCGATGCCGATGCGCTGGCGCTGGCCGCCGGAGAACTGGTGCGCATAGCGCGTGCCGTGCTCCGGGGATAAGCCTACCATGGCCAGGAGCTGCGGCGAGCGCGCGCGGCATTCCTTGCGCGAGACACCGGCGAGACGCAGCGGCTCGGTGACGATCTCGTGGACCTGCATGCGCGGATTGAGCGAGCCGTAGGGGTCCTGGAAGATCATCTGGAAGCGCCGCCGCAGCGCCTGCAGCTCGGCGCCTTCGGCCGCCGCGACGTTATGGCCATCAAACATCACCGAGCCCGCCGTCGGCTCGAGCAGCCGGATCAGCAGACGGCCGAGTGTGGACTTGCCGCAACCGCTTTCGCCGACCAGGCCCAGCACTTCGCCGCGCGCCACGGTGAGATCGACGCTTTCGACGGCACGCACCGTGCCCACGCGCGAGATCCCGAGCGGACCGCCCAGCACAGGGAAATGCTTGGTGAGACCGCGCGCGTCCAGGAGCGCGGTCACGCTACGCGCTCCAGCGGCCGCAGGCAGGCGGCAGCGTGATCGGAACCGAGCGAGAGCAGCGGCGGCTCCTGGGCGCGGCAGGCCTCGACCGCGCGCGGGCAACGCGGCTCGAAGCGGCAGCCGGCGGGGAGTGCCGTCGGCGCTGGGACGGACCCCTCGATGACGGCGAGCCGGTCGCCGGGCTCGGCATCGTCGGGCACGCAGCGCAACAGCGCCGCGGAGTAGGGATGAGCGGGCGCGCTGAACAGCGTCGCTGTCTCGGCGCGCTCGACCAGGCGGCCGGCATACATGACGACGACGCGATGGGCCTGCTCGGCGACGACGCCGAGATCGTGGGTGATGAACAGAATCCCCATGCCGAACTCGGCCTGCAGGTCGGACAGGAGGTCCATGATCTGCGCCTGGATGGTGACGTCGAGGGCCGTGGTCGGCTCGTCGGCGATCAGCAGGGCGGGCTCGCAGGCCAGAGCGGCGGCGATCATCACGCGCTGACGCATGCCGCCCGACATGCGATGCGGGTAGTCGTCGAAGCGGCGCGCGGCCGAGGGGATGCCGACACGATCGAGCAGGGCGATCGCCCCGCCACGGGCCTCGCGCCGGGAAAGGCCGCGATGCAGGCGCAACGGCTCGGCGACGTGGGCACCGATCGACATCAGCGGGTTCAGCGACGACATCGGCTCCTGGAAGATCATGGCGACGCGATTGCCGCGGATCGCCGCCATCTCGCGCTCATCGAGAGGGGCGAGGTCGCGTCCCTCGAACCGGATCGACCCGCGCGTCAGCCGGCCCGGTTCCTGCAGGAGCCGCATGATGGCCAATGCCGTGACGCTCTTGCCGCTGCCGCTTTCGCCCACCAGCGCGACGGTCTCATGCGCCTCGATCGTGAAGCCGACACCGTCGACGACTTTTGAGGACCCGAAGGCCACGGCGAGGTCGTCGATTTCCAGCAGCGCCATGAAGAAGAAGCTCTCCCGCGATTCTACAGCTCAAAATGCCTTATTGGCCGGACATTTAGACATTGAACCATACAATATGCGCCCCTACTGTTCGGACAAGGGACGAGAAGGGGAAAAGCAATGTTGGGGCCACTGGGTGAGGAGTTCTCGACGTTCGCCATTTCGGCGCGCTGTCCGGACTCCGGCAAGTTCGGCGTCGCGATCTCGACGCGGCCCATGGCGGTCGGCACGCGCTGCCCCTTCGTCAAGCCGGGCCTCGGCGTGGTGGTGACCATGGCCGTCACCGATCCGCGGCTGGGACCGCTCGGCCTGCGCCTGCTCGACCTCGGCTATTCGGCGTCGAGGACGCTCGATGAGATCGCGGCCAGCGATCCGCACATCGAATATCGCCAGATCTCGGTGATCGATCGCGACGGCAACGCCGTCGCCCGCACCGGCAAGGAGAACCACGACTGGTCGGGCCATTTCTGCGAGCCCGACATGGTGGCGATGGGCAACGGCCTGATCTCCGTGCGCACGGCATCCGCGATGGCCAACACCTTCAAGAGGATGAAGGGCGACGACCTCGAGGCGCGCCTGATGTCGGCGCTCGAGGCCGGCCGAGATGCCGGCGGTCAGCATGGCGGTCAGCATTCGGCGGCGCTGGTCGTCTATCGCACTCAAGAATATCCGCTGGTCGACCTGCGCGTCGACGAGCACGCCGAGCCGATCGGCGAACTGCGCCGCCTCTTCGATCTCTACCGCCCGCAGATCGAGTACTACGAGACGCGGCCCTGGCAGCCGGCGGCGCTGGGCGTCGTTGAGGATTGGGTCGAGGCGCGCGCCAAGGCGAAGGGGAGGAAGGCGTGACCTTCACTGTCGTCGGCCGCTGCCCGCGGACCAAGATGCTGGGTGTCGCCATGGCCACGCACGCTCCCGCCGTCGGCAACCGTTGCCCGATCGTGATCCCGCGCATGGCGGCGGCCTCGGTTCAGTCGATCGCCGATCCGCGGCTCACGCTGCTCTGCACCAAGCTGATGGGGCTGGGCTATCACGCCGGCAAGATCATCCACGAGCTCGAGACCAGCGATCCCAATGCGCCATTGCGCCAGATCGGCGTGGTCGATGCCTGGGGCAATGCCGCAGCGATGACCGGCTCGGAGAACGGAGCCTATGCCGGCCACATCATCGGCCAGGGGTGGCTGGTTATGGGCAACGGCATCGTGGGGCCGCAGGTCACGGAGGCGATGGCCCAATCGATGCGCACGACGGTCGACGAGTTGCTCGAGGAACGCCTGGTGCGCGCCGTGGAGGCGGGCGGCAAGGCCGGCGGCCAGGCCGACGGGCACTTCTCCTCGTCGATCCTGGTCTATGGCGACGAGCCCTTCGCCTATATCGACCTCCGGGTCGACGTGCACGAGGAGCCGATCGGCGAGCTGCGCCGGATCTTCGAATGGTTTCGTCCATTGCTGCCCTACTACAGCGAGCGACCCTACAACCCGCGCCTGCCGCGGGACGATCGCTGGCGGGCGCAGCAACGGTAGCAAGCAGGGGAGCGGGGCATCGATCTGGAGGTGCGTATGCGTGGGTTTCTGAGGGTTGCCGCCACGGCGGCATTGGGGATGACGGTCGCAACGTCCGGGGCTCACGCCCAGAAGGACAAGGACACGCTGGTGGTGGGCGCCTCGCTTTTCACCGATTCCATCGCGCCCACCGGCGGTGCCTACATTACGCTGAGCCTCTGCTACCAGACCTGGGAGCCGCTGGTCGCGCGTGACAACGACGACAAGCTGGTGCCGGCGCTTGCGGAGAGGTGGGAGGCCATCAGCCCGACGCACTGGCGCTTCTATCTGCGCAAGGGGGTGAAGTGGCATGACGGCACGCCGTTCACGGCGGCCGACGTCAAGTTCACCATCGACTACGTCATCGATCCCAAGCAGGTCTACGCCCGCAAGACGCGCATCGCGGGCGTCATCGGCGCGGAGGTGGTGGACGACTACACGGTCGACATCAAGACCGCCACGCCGGCGCCATTGCTGCTGCGTGGCATGGCCGACATCCCGATCGAATCCAAGGCTCACACCGACAAGGTCGGGCAGGCCGAGGCGCACAAGAAGCCGATGGGCACCGGCCCGTGGAAGTATGTCGAATGGGTGGCGGGCGACCACTACGACCTGGTGGCCAACCCCGACTATTGGGGCGGCCCGCCCGCCATGAAGAAGCTGCGTATCCGCGCCATCCCCGAAGGCGCGACGCGAGTCGCCTCGCTGGTCGCGGGCGAGACCGACATCATCGAGGAGATCCCGGTCGACCTGCTGCCGTCGGTCGAGAAGCGCAAGAACCTCAAGATCGACGCCGTCGAATCCTCGGTGAGCCTCGTCCACACCTTCGATACCCGCAAGCCGCCGTTCAACGACGTGCGCGTGCGGCTGGCGCTCGACTATGCGATCGACAAGCAGACCCTGCTGAAGCAGATGCTGGGTGGCTATGGCTCGGTGCTGGACGGCCAGCTCGTGACCAAGGCGACCTTCGGCTACAACCCCAACATCAAGTCGCGGCCCTACGATCCGGCCAAGGCCAAGGCGCTGCTGGCCGAGGCGGGCTTCCCCAAGGGCTTCGAGAACAAGATCCACACGCTCTCGGGCCGCTACCTGTCCGATGTCGACATCGCCAACGCGGTCGCCGGCATGATGTCGGCGGTCGGCGTGAAGACCAGCGTCAACGTGGTCGAAGGCGGCGTGTGGTCCCAGCTCGACCGCACGCGCGAGCAGGGGCCGATGTACTCGGTCGGATGGTTCAGCGTCGGCGACGCCGACTTCAACACCGTCTGGTACACCGAGGGGAGCAAGCGCAACTACTGGACCAGCGCGGAGTTCGACAAGCTCTGGTTGGAGGCGCGCTCGACCATGGACGAGGCGTCGAGGCTGAAAGCCTACAACCGCATGATGGAGATCATGCACGAGGAAGTGCCGTCGATCTTCCTGTTCGGCCTGCCGCGCATCTCGGGCCGGTCGGACAAGGTGTCGGGCTGGCAGCCGTCACGCGATTCGCTCCTGCGCCTGCACAAGGTGAGCGTGAAGTAGTGACGAGAGTGACACACGGCGCGCTTCCTCCCCATCGCGGTTTCCGCGATGGGGAGGTGCCCGCGCAGCGGGCGGAGGGGTCATGAGCAGCGACACGCACGCTCATGACCCCTCCGTCGGCGTAAGACGCCGACACCTCCCCAGCTTCGCTGGGGAGGGAGTCTGACCATGAGCTACCTCCTGCGCCGCCTGTTGCTGGTGCCGGTGCCACTGATCCTGGTCATCGCCTTCGTCTTCGTCGTGCTGCGGCTGACGGGCGATCCGGTGGCGATCTATCTCGGGCTCGATGCAACGCCCGAGCAGGAGGCGGTGCTGCGCGCCGAGCTGCATCTCGACAAGCCGGTGCCGGTGCAGTTCGGCTACTTCCTGCTCGACCTGCTGCATGGCGACTTCGGCACCTCGATCCAGTTCAAGCGGCCGGCTATGGAGGTCGTCACCGAGCGGCTGGCCTCGACCCTGCAGCTGCTGTCGCTCGGCCTCCTGCTGGCGATCGTGCTGGGCGTGCTGGGCGGCATCGCCTGCGCCGTCTGGAAGGACAAGGTCCCCGATTTCGTCATCTCGGTACTGGCGGTCGTCGGCCAATCAATGCCGAGCTTCTGGCTCGGCATCCTCTTGATCCAGCTCTTCGCCCTCGACCTGCAGTGGCTGCCGACGTCGGGGCAGGGCGGTTGGGAGCACCTGGTGCTGCCGGTGGTGACGCTGGCGACCTTCCTGGTGCCGAACTTCATCCTGGTGACGCGCGTCAGCGTGCTGGAGACGGCGCGCGAGCAGTTCGTGATCACCGCCCGCGCCCGCGGGGCCGGCCCGGCCCGTGCACTATGGCGGCACGTTCTGCCCAATGCCATCAACCCCGTGGTGAGCCTGGTCGGCCTGCAGCTGGGCCGCCTGATGGGCGGCGCCGTGGTCACCGAATCGATCTTCGCCTGGCCGGGCGTCGGCCGCCTGATGGTGAGCGCGATCTTCCAGCGCGACGTGCCGATCGTGATCGCCGCCGTGTTCATCGTCGCCGTCACCATCGTGCTGGCCAATTTGCTGGTCGACCTCGTGCAGGCGGCCATCGATCCGCGCATCCGGCTGCGGTGACACCATGAAATGGTTCGGCCCGCGGCTGAAAATCCAGATCGGCGTCGTGCTGGTAGTCGGCATGTGCCTGACGGCGGTCCTCGCCCCGGTGATGGCGCCCCACGACCCCTATGCCCAGAACCTGATGCTGCGGCTCAGGCCCCCGGTGTGGGACGACCGCGGCAGCTGGGCCTATCCTCTGGGCACCGACAATTTCGGCCGCGATCTGCTCTCGCGCCTGATCTACGGCTCGCGGCTTTCCATCGTGGTGGGCCTGATGGCGATGCTGGTGGCGCTCTCCTTCGGCACGACGCTCGGCCTGGTGGCGGGCTATCTCGGCGGCCGCAGCGAGCAGGTCATCATGCGCTTTGCCGACGGTTACCAGGCGATTCCCGAGATCCTGCTGGCGATCGTCGTGGTTGCGGTGTTCGGGGGCGGCGTCACCGTGCTGGTCCTGGTGCTGGGCTTCGCCGGCTGGGAGAGCTACACGCGCGTCGCCTTCAACCTCACGCGCTCGTTGCGCGAGCGGCCGTTTGTCGAGGCCGCGATCGCATCGGGCGCGGGCGGCCGCTACATCATGTGGCGGCATATCCTGCCGCAGATGTCGCCGGTGCTGACCGTCATCGCCACCCTGCAGGTCGGCCAGCTCATCCTGCAGGAGACGGCGCTGAGCTTTCTCGGGCTGGGCCTGCCGCCGCCGACCGCGACCTGGGGCAATATCCTGGCGGAAGGCCGCGACCGCCTGCTGGTTGCGCCGTGGATCGCCAACCTCGCCGGATTGGCCATCGTGGCGCTGGTGCTGGGAGTCAACCTGCTGGGCAACGGCCTGCGCGAGACGCTGGATCCGCGGCGCGCGGACCGGCGATGAAGAAACAAGGAGAGGCGATGCGTCGAGATCCGGTTCCGACCTATTACAGGATCTACCAGGTGCTGAGCGAGCGCATCGCCAGCGGCGCCTACAAGCTCGGCACACAGCTTCCGACGGACGCCGAGCTGATGGCGGAGTTCGGCGTCAGCCGCCACACCGCGCGCTCAGCGGTCGAGGAGCTGGTGTCGCGCAAGCTGGTGCGTCGCTTCCCCGGCCGCGGCACCTTCGTGCTGGAGAACGATCCGGCCAGCCGCGACTGGAGTGCGCGCGCGCTCGAGGATCTGCGCATCCACGATCCCGACGCGCGCTTCGAGCTGCACGGCATCGAGCACCTGCCACCGCATGGCGACGAGCGCGTGGCGGCGCTCCTGCAGGTGCCATCGAGCCAGCGCATCCTGCGCATCTCGTGGAGCCGTGTGCGGCCGACGGGCCCGCTTGCCTTTTGCGTCGCCTACCTGCCGCAGGAGTTGGCGGCGCGCCTGCCGTCCGACATCGCCGAACAGATGCGCTCGGCGCGGGTCATTCCCTTGATCGAGAAGTATTGCAACGTACAGGCCTTCCGCGTGCAGCAGGCATCCTCGGCAGTTGCCGCCGACGCACAGCTCGCCAAACGGCTGAAGGTCGAGGCCGGGGCGCCGCTGCTGCTCCTGCAGCGCACCTATTTCGATATTCACGGGACGCCGATCTACTACTCGGACCTCTACGTCCGGTCCGATCGGTTCGTCCACAAGATCGAGCTCTTTCGCCACCACCAGCAGGTCGAACTGGCGCGCCCGGTGCCGGCCGGCCCGGAGGCGGCGCCCACCACGAGAACAGCGAGGTCCCAGTCATGAAGAAGCCGTTCCACCTGGCGTGGTTCCTGTCCCAGGGCTATGGCCCCAAGAGCTGGCGCAGCGACTTTCCCGGCAGCGACATAAATCGCTGGATGATGCCCGACATCTTCGTCGACCTCGCCAAGGGCATGGACCGGGCCTGCTTCGATTACATGATCATCGAGGATTCCTCGAACGTGCCCTACACCTACCGGGGCTCCCACAATTCCTACCTTCAGTACGCGGCGAGCGCGCCCAAGCTCGATCCGGCGGTGCTGGTGCCGTACCTCGCCATGGCGACCAAGACGGTCGGCATCGTGCCGACGCTCTCGGTGTCGGAGTATCCGCCATACCTGCTGGCACGCCTGGTCAACTCGCTCGACCATGTCACCGAGGGTCGCATCGGCTGGAATTGCGTCACCGGCTCCAACGACGGCGCGGCGCAGAACTACGGCCACGAGAAGCATCGCCCGCACGATGAGCGCTACGACGTTGCCGACGAGTTCGCCGACCTCGTGACCAAGCTCTGGGAGGCTTGGGAGCCGGACGCCGTCGTGCTCGACCGGGAAAAACCGATGTTTGCCGACGGCTCGAAGGTCCATGCCATCAACCACGAGGGCAAGTACTTCAAGTGCCGCGGGCCGATCAACGCGCCGCGTTCGCCGCAGGGCCGGGTGCCGATCTGCCAGGCCGGCGGCTCGCCGCGCGGCCAGCAATTCGCCTCACGCTGGGCGGACACGATCATCACGGAAGGCGGCGGCAGCATCGAAAGCATGAAGGCCTATCGCGACAAGGTGCGCCAGCAGGCTGCCGAGTACGGCCGCAATCCCGACGACATAAAGGTGCTGTTCCTCGCCCATCCCATCGTCGACGTCAGCATGGAAGCGGCGCGCGATCGCGGCCGGATGGAGGCGGCCGAGGCCGAGAAGCACCTCGACTTGCATCTGTCTGGGATGTCGCGGCTGACCGGCATCGACTTCTCCAAGTACGACCTCGACCAGCCGCTGCCGATGGATCTCACGACCAACGGTCATCAGTCGGCGCTCGCCAAGTGGATCGGCAAGACGCCGCGCTCAATCCTGCAGACCTATGCCCGCAAGGCCGGCATCGACTTCACCGGCACGCCCGACTACGTCTCGGGCCTGATGGCGGAGATCATGCAGGAGGTGGGCGGCGACGGCTTCCTGATCTTCAACAGCTACTTCGACCGCCGCTACATCGTCGAGGTCTGCGACGGCCTGGTGCCCGAGCTGCAGCGCCGTGGCGTCACGCGCAAGCAGTACGCGCACAAGCATCTGAGAGACAATCTGCTGGAGTTCTAGTCTTGCCGGACCGCGGGCCTCCAGGCCCGCGGTCCGGCAAAACTCACTCGATCTTCACGCCGGCGTCGTGGACGATCTTCTTCCACTTGACGTTCTCGAGCGCGATGTAGGCCTCGAACTCCTGGCGCGATTCCTTGGCGGGCACGAAGGCGAGGCCCTTCATCTTGTCCAGCACCTCGGGTTCCTTGAGGATGCCCATCACGGCGGCGCTGATCTTGTCGAGGATCGGCTCGGGCGTGCGGGCCGGCGCCGAGAGCCCGATCCAGCCGATGGCGACGACACCCTGGATGCCCTGCTCGGCGATCGTGGGCACGTCAGGCAGGAAAGGCGAGCGGCGCTGGTCGGCGATGCCGATCGCCTTCACCTTGCCGGCATTGATCGGTCCGACCGCGCCGGGGACGGCATCGGACATCAGCTGGATATCCCCCGCCTGCAGCGCCAGCATGGCGTCGGCATTGCCTTTGAAGGGCACGTGCGTGAGCTTGATGCCGGCTGCACTTCGGAGCATCTCGACCGCGAGATGGCTCGCCGAGCCGTTGCCCGAGGAACCATAGTTGAAGTCCGCGCCGGCCTTGGCCTTGGCCACGAGCTCGGCCACCGAGCCGATGCCGCTCTTGAGACTCGCCATCAGCACCTGCGGCGTCAGCCCGATATTGGCGATGGGCGCGAAGTCCTTCTGCGAATCGTACGGCAGCTTGGGATAGATCGCAGGCGCGATGCCGTGGGTGGAGATCGTCACCATCACCAGCGTGTAGCCGTCGGGCGTCGCCTTAGCGGCGATATCGGCGCCGATGCTGCCGCCCGCACCCGGCCGGTTCTCGGCGATCACCTGCTGGCCCAGCACCCTGGTGAGCTGATCGGCCATCAGGCGCGCCAGGATGTCGGTCGACTGGCCGGGCGGGAAGGGGACGATGATTTTTATCGGCTTGGTCGGCCAGGCTTGGGCAAAGGCGGGCGACGACAGGGCGGTCCCGCCGAGCGCCAGCACGAAGTGCCGCCTGAACATGCTGCTAGGCAGCCTTCTTGTTCTGCTGACTTGGATGCTCGCCCGCGATCTTGAGGAAGTTCTCCAGGATCTTGTGGCCGTGCTCCGAGGCGATGCTCTCGGGGTGGAACTGCACGCCATGGATGGGCAGCGACTTGTGGCGCAGGCCCATGATGATGTCGCCCGTCTCGGCGGTTACCTCGAGCTCGCTGGGAAAGCCGGCACGGTCGACCACCAGCGAATGGTAACGCGTCGCCTGGAAGGGCGAGGGCACGTCCTCGAACACGCTCTGGTTCCTGTGCTGGATGCCCGACAGCTTGCCGTGCATGGGCACCGGCGCGCGCACCACCTTGCCGCCGAACACCTGGCCGATCGCCTGGTGGCCGAGGCAGACGCCGAGCAGCGGCATCTGCGCCTTGGCTGCAGCCTTGATCAGGTCCATGCAGATGCCGGCCTCGTTGGGCGTGCACGGGCCGGGCGACAGCACGATGCCGGCCGGCTTCTTCGCCATCGCCTCGTCGACCGTGATCTGGTCGTTGCGATGCACCTCGCATCGCGCGCCGAGGTCGCCCAGGAAGTGCACGAGGTTGTAGGTGAAGCTGTCGTAGTTATCGATGAGCAGAAGCACGGCACACTCCGCAAAACTGCGCCGAATATAGGCATCCGCCGGGCGGAATCACAAATGATACAAGCGCGCCGGCTTGCACAACGAGGGCGCGAACGTAAGATCGGTCCGACTACTCGGCGTCTTGCGCCGGAGGGCCGATCGCATGGTCCTGCATCCCCTGATCATCGGACTCCTGCTTCTCGCGGCGTTGATGCACGCCTCGTGGAACGCGGTCCTGAAGTCCGACCACTCCGATCGGCTGACGACGTCCGGGGTGATCACGGGCATGGGCATGATCGCGGGCCTCTGCGCTTTGCCCTTCCTGCCGCCGCTCGATGACAGGGCCTGGAAGTACCTCATCATCTCGGCGCCGATCCATGGGCTCTACTTCGCCTTCCTGCTGAACGCCTATGCGCACGGCGATCTCAGCCACATCTATCCCATCGCCCGCGGCCTCAGCCCGCTGCTGGTAATGGCCACGGCGCACCACCTGATCGGCGAGATCATGCGGCCGCAGGACGTGATCGGCATCGCCCTGCTGAGCGGCGGCGTGGTGGCGCTCGCCCTGCCGCAACGCGGCGCGCCGAGGGGACAGCTTGGCCGTCATTACCTCGCCACGCTGCTGGCGTTCGGCGCCGGCGTCTCCATCGCCGCCTACATCGTCGTCGATGGCCTCGGCATCCGCCACGCCGGCCCGACCTTCCATCATCGGCTAGCCTATATAGCCTGGCTCCTGATCTTCGGCGGACCCTGGCTGCTGGTGCTGGCGCTGTGGCTGCGGCCCAGGTTGGTCTGGAAGCATCTCCGCCAGCATTGGTGGCGTGGCGTGGTCGGCGGCATCACGTCCAACGGCAGCTATGCCATCGCGATCTTTGCACTGGCGCTCGGGCCGATGTCGCATGTCGCGGCCCTGCGCGAAACGTCGGTGCTGTTCGGCGCCATCATCGGCGCAGTGTTCCTGCATGAGCGGTTCGGCGCGGTGCGCATCGCCGCCGCTGTCGTGATCGTCCTCGGCCTCGTGCTGATGAACGGCCCGACCGTGTTCCTGGGCGGGAGCGGGCGCGCGCTCTAGAAGATTGCGTTTTCGTTGCATAACGAAGACGCAGAAGTTACATCCGCACGCCCAAATGGTCGTCGAACCCCTCATCGTCGGGCTGCTGCTGCTGGCAGGCCTGATGCACGCGTCATGGAACGCGCTGCTGAAGTCCGACACATCGGATCGGCTCACGACCTTCGGCGTCATCATGGCCACCGGCACGGTAATGGGCCTCTTGGTCGTGCCGTTCATGCCGCCGATCGAGGCTGCGGCGTGGCCCTATCTCGCCCTGTCGGTCGCGATCCATGTCCTCTACTACGTCTTCCTGCTGAAGGCCTATTCCTACGGCGATCTCAGCCACACCTATCCGATCGCCCGCGGCCTGGGGCCGCTGCTGGTCGCCTTGGTGTCGGGCCGGCTGATCGGCGAGCATCTCAGGGGACAGGACATTGTCGGCGTCGTGCTGCTGAGCTGCGGGCTGATCGCGCTGGCCTTGCCAATGCGTTCGGTCGTGCCGCGGCCGGGCGGCCGTCACGGGCTTGCGACCCTGTTCGCCGTGCTGACCGGCTTCACCATTGCCGGCTACATCATCTCCGATGGGCTCGGCGTGCGTGCCGCCGGTCCGACCTTCGATCATCGTCTGTCCTACATCGCCTGGCTGGCCGTGGTCGAAGGACCGTGGCTGCTCGCACTGGCGGTCATGATCAAGCCACGCTCGGTGTCGACGCACCTGCAGAAGAACTGGTGGCGCGGCGTGGTCGGCGGCGTGATTGCCAACGTGGGCTACGGCATTGCGATCTATGCCCTGGTGCTGGGCCCGATGGCGCATGTCGCGGCCTTGCGCGAGACCTCGGTGCTTTTCGGTGCGCTCATGGGAACCCTGCTGCTGGGCGAGCCGTTCGGGGCAAGGCGCGTGGCGGCGGCCGCCGTGATCGTGGTCGGCCTGGTGCTGATGAACGGTCCCGCCCTCATTTGAGCGGGCGCATCTCGACGTCCAGCCGCGACAGCCTGTCGAACAGTCTTATGCGACTGCGGATCGGCCACCAGCCATAGAGCACGATGTCGAGCGGTCCCCACATCGCCACCCAGCCGACGATCAGCAGCCCCTCGGCCACGATGTGCGCCATCGTCGATCCCGATGTCAGCAGGAGACTGCGCCCGACGAGGCAGAGGGCGAGAAACACGACCCCGATCAGCAGCGCCGTTCGGCCGCGCCGCCACATCGCGCGCAGCTGGCGGCGCTCGCTCTCCGAACGCAATTCGAAGTGATGGTGGATCGAGGAGGGGACATGCGCGGCCTCAGGGCGTGCCAGCTCGCTCTCGGGCAACATGATCACCAGACGGATCGGCCGGCCCGCATCTTCGGCCGAACCCACGATGTATTCATCGGCCGCCCCCTCCAGCTCCTTCTCGTTGAAAGGCGCTGGGTCGAGCGAATTGTACAGTCGCGAGATGCGATCGAGGCGCAACTCGACTGCGACCGTATCGACCTTGTCGGCTGTGGATTTCGCTGCCATGGCTGTGTCGCAATTGTCGGCGACGGGATGAAGCCATGTCCACCCGCAACCTCGACAAGATGATGGCGCCACGATCGGTCGTGGCAATCGGCGCCAGCGCGAGACCAGGCTCGGTCGGCGACGCCGTGACGCGAAACCTGCTGGCCGGCGGCTTCAAGGGCGACATTCATCTGGTCAACATCAAGGGCGGCGAGATCGCTGGTCGTCCGGTGCTGAAGAGTCTCGGCGAACTCAAGCAACCGGCCGACCTCGCCGTGATCATGACGCCGCCCGAGACGGTGCCGAAGCTGGTGCTGGAGCTGGGCGAGCGCGGCACGCGCGTGGCGGTGATCATCACCGCCGTACCCGGTGAGGACAACGCCAAGTGGCGCAAGCGCATCCTGCGGGCCGCCCAGCCGCATCTGCTGCGCGTCGTCGGCCCCAACTGCATCGGCTACGCCGTTCCGCGGATCGGCCTCAACGCGAGCTTCGGGCCGGGCAAGCTCCGGCCAGGCCGCATTGCCGCCGTGGCGCAGTCGGGCGCGGTGCTGGCTGGTCTCGCCGACTGGGGGACAGCGCAGAACATCGGCTTCTCCCACTTGATCTCCATGGGCGACATGACCGACGTCGACTTCGGCGACGTTCTGGACATGCTGGCGCGCGAGTACGAGACGCGCGCCGTGCTGATGTATGTCGAGGGCATCACCCAGGCGCGCAAGTTCATGTCGGCGGCGCGCAGTGCCGCACGCGTGAAGCCGGTGATCGTCCTCAAAGCTGGCCGCCACGCTGCCGCGGCCAGGGCGGCGGCCTCGCATACCGGCGCCATGGCGGGCTCGGCCGCGGTCTACGACGCGGCCTTCGCGCGCGCCGGGCTGCTCACGGTGCACGGGCTGGGCGAGCTGTTCGATGCGGCCGAGACGCTGGGCCACGGCGCCGCGCCGCGCAACGAGCGCCTGGCAATCCTGACCAACGGCGGGGGCACCGGCATCATCGCCACCGATCTCCTGATGGACGAGGGCGGCGAGCTGGCGCCGTTGCTGCCGCGAACCCTCGGTGTGCTCGACAAGGCGATGCCGCGCGGTTGGTCGCGCGGCAATCCCGTCGACATCGTGGGCGACGCCGACGCCGCCCGTTACGCGACGGCGCTGGATGCGCTGGCCGACGATCGCGGGGTCGGCGCGGTGCTCGCGATGAACGTGCCGACGGCGCTCACCTCCTCTGTCGATGCGGCGCGCGCCGTCGCCAGCGCGCCGGGCGCCAAGGTCGTGCCGGTGATTGGTTGCTGGATCGGCGGACCGGAGGCCGAGGCCGGACGGCGGGTGCTGCACGAGGCCGGCATCCCGGCCTACGACACGCCGCTGCGCGCCGTGCGCGGCTTCATGCATATCGTGCAGTACCGCCGCGCCCAGCGGGCGCTGCAGCGCACGCCGCCCTCGGTGCCGTTGGCACGCTCCGACACCGGGCTGGTGCGCGCCATCGTCGCCGGTGCGCTGGACGACAACCGGATCGTCCTCACCGAGCCCGAGGCCAAGCGAGTGCTCGCCGCCTACGGCATTCCCGTCGTGCCGACCGAGGTCGTGCTCGACGCCGGCGAGGCGGCGCACGCCGCGACCCGCATCGGCTTCCCCGTGGCAGTGAAGATCCTTTCGCGAGACATCAGCCACAAGAGCGACGTCGGTGGCGTGGCGCTCGACCTCGGCTCGGAGCAGGCGGTGCGCGACGCGGTGCGCGACATGACCGGCAGGGCGTTGGTGCTGGCCAACAAGGCCCGCATCGACGGCTTCGTGGTGCAACCGATGATCAAGCGCCCGCTCGCCATCGAGCTGATCCTGGGCGCGGCCGAGGATCCCGTGTTCGGGCCGATCCTGATGGTGGGTCACGGGGGCGTCGCGGCCGAGGTGGTCGATGACCGCGCGCTCGCCTTGCCACCGCTCGATCCGGTTCTGGCGGAAGATGCGCTGAGCCGCACCCGCATCGATCGCCTGCTGCGCGGCTATCGCGGTCGCCCCCCGGCGGCGCGCGCGGCGGTGGGCGAGGTCATGATCCGCCTCAGCGAGCTGATTGCCGATGTGGGCGAGATCGCCGAGCTCGACATCAATCCGCTGCTGGTCGACGCCGCGGGTGTGATCGCGCTCGACGCGCGTATCGTCGTGCGCCAGCCTTCAGGGCAGGAGAGGGCCGCCCGCTTTGCGATAAAACCCTATCCGGTGGAGCTCGAGACCACCATCGTCGACCGCGAGGGCAAGACGCTCGCCGTGCGGCCCATCCGACCCGATGACGAGCCTTTGATCCAGGCCTTCGTGCGGCGGCTGACGGCCGAGGACATCCGCATGCGCTTCTTCGGGCCGATCCGCGAGATGTCGCATGAGCAGGCGGCGCGGCTGACGCAGATCGACTACGATCGCGAGATGGCCTTCCTGCTGCTCGACGGAAAGGACCTGTTGGGCGTCGGCCGCCTGGCGGCCGATCCCGGCTTCGAGCAAGCAGAATTCGCCCTGGTCGTGGCCTCCGATCGGCAGGGGCACGGCTACGGCACGCTGCTGCTGAACCACGTCCTGGAATACGCCAGAGCACGCGGCGTCCAGCGCGTGGTCGGCCACGTGCTGCGCGAGAACCACAAGATGCTCGAGCTCACCAAGCGCATGGGCTTCAAGCGCGAGGCCGGCCGCTCGGGTGAGCCCGATATAAAGGTCGTGAAACCCACAGCGTCATTGTAACTTTTGTTTTGTCGGCGCCTCTGAACTAAGGCACAACTTTGTCACAGGACCAACGCCTTAGGACTGAAAGTTCAGATGGCGTCTAGGAAGAACAGAAGCAGGAAGGCGAACAGAAGGAGTCCGCCATCGCCGCCCGGTCTGGGCGAGCGGCTGCGGCAGCGCTTCGAGGGCCTGATCGCGTGGTGCGCGGCGCGCCGTTGGTACGCCATTGCAGCCGGCCTGCTGCTGCTGTTCGGGGTAAGTCTTGTCGGCGGCTACTGGCTGGCGGAGCGGCTCGAACTCGGCGACGGCGAGCGACTGGCGCGCGACACGCTGGAGGAGATGAAGCGCGGCGGCTCGGTGACGCCGGGCGAGCCTGCCCCCAAATACGCGCGCATCGAGGACCTGCCGGGCCTGCCGCAATACACCGAGATCGAGCCGGGCCAGCCGCGGCCGACCCTGGAAGAGAAGCCGCGGCCCCGGCCGCAGCAGGTTGCATTGGCCCCTGGCGTGGAGACCTGGCGCAAGAATGCCGTCCCGTTCCGCGATCTCAGCAGCAAACCCCTGGTCGCCGTCGTGATCGACGATGTCGGCCTGGATCGCCCGCGCTCCAGGCGGGCGTGGGAGCTGCCGGGCCCGCTCACCATGTCGTTCCTGCCCTATGCCAAGGATCTACGCGAGCAGGCCAAGGCGGCGCGCGCCCGGGGCCATGAGCTGATGCTGCACTTGCCCATGGAGCCGAACGGCCGCAACGACCCGGGCCCCAATGCGCTGCTAGTGTCGCTGTCCGACGCCGAGCTGCGCCAGCGCGCCAACGCGGCGCTCGACAGCTTCGAGGGCTTCGCCGGCGTCAACAACCACATGGGCAGCCGCTTCACCGCCTTCAAACCCGGCATGGAGACGGTGCTGCGTCAGTTCAAGAGCCGCGGCCTGATGTTCCTCGACTCGCGCACCACAGCGCAGTCGGTGGGTGATCAGCTGGCGCAGGAGATGGGCGTGCCCTCGATCGTGCGCCACGTCTTCCTCGACGACGACGAATCGCTCGATGCCGTGCGCCGCAGGCTCGCCGAGGCCGAGGCGGTCGCGCGCCGCCAGGGTTTCGTCGTGGTGATCGGTCATCCGCACGAAGCGACGCTGCAGGCGCTCAATGAGTGGCTGCCGACCGTGCAGGGCAAGGGGATGGCGCTCGCACCGGCCACAGCCGTCCTGCGAAAGCGAAACGGCTGGGATTGATCTTCTGGACCGCGCGCATCCTGCGCGCTCATGATCGTGCGGGTCGGGAAGATCGGGAGGAAACAGCGTGCGTTACGCCAAGAAGGCGATGATCGTGGCCCCGCAGCCGGAGCCGACGGAAGCCGGCGCCGATGTCCTGCGCGAGGGCGGCAATGCGGTCGATGCCGGCATCGCCTGCGCGCTGGTGCAGGGCGTGGTCGATCCGCTGATGTGCGGTATCGCCGGTTTCGGCTCCTGCGGCATCTACATGCCGGGCAAGAAGTTCCATGGCTACATCGATGCCCACGCGCCGGCGCCGCTCGGCGCGCGGCCCGACATGTGGGCCAACCTGATCGAGAGCGAGGCGCGCGACGGCTACGGCTTCATCCTGAAGGGCCGCGTCAACGACATCGGCTACAAGTCGATCTGCGCGCCGGCCAACCTCAAGATGTACTACGAGGCGCACAAGGAGCACGGCAGCCTGCCATGGTCGCGCATCGTCGAGCCGGCGATCGCCTGGGCCGAGAGCGGCTGGACGGTGCGGCCGCACGTCCACTACTGGTGGTCCGACGACGGCGCCTTCGGCCGCGCGCCCAACCACGAGCGCACTGGCTTCACGCCGGCGGCCCGCGCGCTCTACTGCCGGCCCGACGGGAGTCCCAAGCGGGTGGGCGACCGCGTCGTCAATCGTGACTATGGCCAGACGCTGCGCGCCATCGCCAAGGGCGGCGCCGATGTCTTCTATTCCGGCGAGATCGCCCAGGCGATCGCCGCCGACATGAAGAAGAACGACGCGTTGCTCTCGGTGGATGACCTCAAGGCGTGGAAGACCGTGCGCAACGCGCCACTGTGGGGCGACTATCGCGGCTATCGCGTCTCGACCAACCAGCCGCCGGGCGGCGGCGTCATGCTGCTCGAGATGCTGAACATCCTGGAGCATTTCGACCTTGGGAGCCTCGATCACGGCTCGACGGAACATCTGCGCATCGTCAGCGAAGCCATGAAGCGGGCGACCATCGACAAGGACGCCCATGTGGGCGACCCGAAGTTCGTCGAGGTGCCGATCAAGCGGCTGATCTCCAAGTCCTACGCCAAGACCATGGCGGGCGAGATCATGCGAGGCGTGAAGGCCGAGGTGCCGCGTTTCAATTCGGGCGCTGTGTCCAAGGATACCACGCACATCTCGGTGCTCGACAGGGACGGCAACTGCTTCACCATGACCCATTCGCTCGGCATGCCGTCGGGCGTGGTCACGCCGGGCCTGGGCTTCATGTACAACGGCTGCATGGGCGTGTTCGACCCGCGGCCCGGCCGAGCGGGCTCGATCGCGCCAGGCAAGGCGCGCTTCAGCTCGGTGGTGCCCTCGATCCTGTTCAAGGACGGCCAGCCGCATCTCATCATCGGCGCGCCCGGCGCCACGCAGATCGCCATGGGCGTGCTGCACGTGATCCTGAATGCGCTCGACTTCGGCATGACCATGGTCGAGGCGGTGAGTGCGCCGCGCTTCTCGGCGACCTCGGATACGATCGACATCTCCAACCGCATCCCGGGCCGCGTCGAGCGGGAGCTCCAGGGGCTGGGCTATCCCGTGGTGCGCAGCCCCTACACCTTCGGCTTCGCCGCCGTGCATGCCATCCGCGTCCACGACGATGGCCTGGATGGCGGCGCCGATCCCGGCCACGACGGTGTGGTCATCGCGGTGTGAGCGGCTCCGTCCCAGTGGGACGTCGTCCTTGCCGCCGGACTTTGTGGCAAAAGGCACAGAAGCGACGTCTGGCGCGTGCTATCGGCCGGCAGAGCCGGGGGAGCGCACCATGGATCCAGGCAAGAAGAAGCTGCTGTCGATCGACGGAGGCGGCATCCGCGGTGTGCTGGCTCTGGGTGCGCTGAAGAAGATCGAGGACATCGTCAAGGCGAAGTGTGGCCCGCAGACCAGGCTCGCCGATTATTTCGACTACATCAGCGGCACCAGCACCGGCGCCATCGTCGCCACCGGCCTCGCAACCGGGATGACGGTCGATGATATCCTGGCCTTCTACAAGGAGGCCGGGGCTCAGATGTTCGTGAAGGCCAATCTGTTGCGCCGCTTGCGCTACAAATTCGAGGACGAGCCCCTGGCGCGGAAGCTGCGCGACGTGTTCGGCGCCGACACGACGTTCGGCTCGTCCAAGATCAAGACGCTGCTGATGATGGTCATGCGCAACGCCACGACCGATTCGCCCTGGCCGCTGTCGAACAATCCCCATGCCAAGTACAACAACAACGGACGCGCCGACGACAACCTGAAGTTCCCGCTGTGGCAGCTGGTGCGCGCCAGCACGGCGGCACCGACATATTTCCCGCCGGAGGTCATCGTCCTTCCGGGCGATGAAAAGGTGAAGGAAAAGGAGTTCGTCTTCGTCGACGGTGGCGTCACCATGTACAACAACCCGGCGTTCCAGATGTTCCTGATGGCGACTCTCGACCGCTATTGGCCGAAGGCACCGGACAAGCGCTGGAAGGCCGGCGTAGACGACATGCTGATCGTGTCGGTTGGCACCGGCACGGCTGCCAACGTGAACGAGGGCCTCGAGCCCGAGGACATGAACCTGATTTACAATGCCTCGACCATTCCCTCGGCCCTGATGTTCGCTGCCCAGACCGAGCAGGACCTGCTGTGCCGCGTGTTCGGCAAGTGCGTGGCGGGCGAACCCATCGATCGCGAGATCGGCGATCTCTTCGGCAGTGCTGGACCGCTCAGCGGCCCGGGCAAGCTCTTCAGCTATGCGCGTTACGATGCCGACCTGTCGCGCGAGGGGCTGAACAGGCTAGGCTGCCCCGACATCGAGCCCGAGACCGTGCAGAAACTCGACTCCGTCGATGGCATCGATGAGCTGTGGCACGTCGGCGTCAAGGTCGGGGAGAAGGTGAAGCCGGAGCACTTCGCCGGGTTCTAGTCGGCCCGCTGCAAGGAGGATTGCATGAGCACTCCCCGTCGTGCGTTCGTCGTCATGCCGTTCGGCAAGAAGAAGCTGACCAAGAAGATCGAGATCGACTGCGACGACATCTACAAGCGGCTGCTGGAGCCCGCCATCACCGCCGCCGGTCTCAAGGCGCACCGTGCCGATGCCGACCGGCGCGGTGGGTCGATCCACCTCGACATGTTCCAGGACCTGCTGCTGGCGGAGTTCGTCGTCGCCGACCTCACCATGGACAATCCCAACGTCTGGTACGAGATCGGCGTGCGCCACGCGCTGCGGTCGGGTGGCACGGTGATGACCTATGCGGCGCGCGAAAAGTTGCCGTTCGACATCGCTGGACAGCGCATGCAGCGCTATACCCTGAAGGACGGCAAGCTCGATCCCGAAAAGCTGGACGCCGAGTGCAAGGCCCTCACCGAGATGATCAAGGCCACGCTGGGAGCCTGGCGGGGCCGGCGCGCCAGCCCGGTCTACCAGCAGATCCCCAGCCTGAAAGAGCCCGATTGGAAGTCACTCAAGGTCGGGGACGTCAACGAATACTGGCAATCGCTCGAAGCCTGGGAGCAACGCATTGCCGTTGCGCGTCGCAAGCAACGACCGGGCGACATTCTCGTGCTCGCGGAAGAGACACCCAACAGCCTGCTCGAATTCGAGGCCCTGCGTACGGCCGCCAAGACGCTGCTGCAGATGAACAGACCGCTCTATGCGCTCAAGATCATCGAGCAGGCGCGCGAGCTCGATCCGGACGACGTGCAGGCCATCCAGATCCAAGGTATGGCGCAGGGCCGGGCGGAGCGCTACGCCGAGGCGCGGGAACTCCTGGGCAAGCTGGCCGAGAAGCAGAAAGACGGTGAGACCCAGGGAATCTTCGCCCGCACCTGGAAGGATGAGTGGAGCCAGCTGTGGAACAGCCATCCGCAGCGCAATGATGCCCCCGTCGAGGCGGCAATGGACACCGCGGCAACCCTGCAGAATGCCGCGAACGCCTACTATGAAGCCTTCCGGTTCGCGCCCGCCGATTACTATCCCGGCATCAACGCGCTCACTCTGGGGCGGCTTTGGGAGCACGTCACCAAACGCAAGAGCGCGCTGCCGCTCGACGACATAGCCAAGGGCGTGAGCTGGACGGTCGGGGTCGCGATCGCGGGAAAGAAAGACTATTGGACGCTCGCCACGCGTGCCGAGATGGCATTGGTCGAGGGGCGCAAGGAAGCAGCGCTCGAAGACTATGCCGAAGCGACGGCTCTTGCCGTGGCGGACCGCGAGCGGTTCCCGCTCGACTCATCCAGTCGGCAACTCGACTTTCTAGGCGTCCTCGGGTTCCAGCCCGACATTGTTGCCGAGGCGGCCAAGATCATCGATCGGGCCGAGAAGCAGCTCGATGGACTGATCGGCGGCCGCAAGCCTGCCGATCCCGAGCCGCAGCGCGTCGTGGTGTTCAGCGGCCACATGATCGACAATCCCGCCGATCGCGGGCCGGGCAAGGCCAAGCCGGAGCGGTTTCCGGCTCGCAACATCGATGCGGTGGCTGCCGAGATCCGCAAACGTCTCGATACGGTCGGAGCCGCGGCAGGAGATGTCGGCTTGTGCGGCGGTGCCTGCGGCGGCGACCTGCTGTTCGCCGAGGCCTGCTTGGAGCGCGGCATGCGGGTGGAACTGCGCCTGGCGCGCAACGAGGCGGAGTTCATGGCGGAATCGGTGACCTTCGCCGACCCCACTCATCGCTGGGAGAGGAGCTTCGAGACGGTCAGGGACAACCAGAAGACCACGACCTTCATCATGCCTCAGGAACTCGGCCCGGCGCCGGAGGGCGTCAGCGTCCACGACCGCTGCAACCGCTGGATCCTCTACAGCGCACTGTCGATGGGCCTCAGGAAGACCTCGTTCATCACGCTGTGGAATGGCGAGCCAGGAGACGGTCCGGGCGGTACGCAGCACATGGTCGAGTTGGTGCGCAAGCTCACCGGACGTCAGCCGGAAATCATCGATCCGAAGACGGTGTGACGATGCCGCGCGAGATCCGCATCTTCCTGTCGACACCGTCCGACATCGTCGAGGAGAAGCGGGCGCTCGCCGCGCTCGCTGCGGAGATCAATGACGTGGTGGCGTTCCTCGCGCCGGAGCGTGACGTTCGCCTGCGGCTGCTGCAGTACGAGACGGACGTCCATCCCGACATCGGTGCCCCACAGGACGTGATCGACGGGCAAATGCCTGGCGACTACGACATCTATTTCGGCATCATGTGGCGGCGTGCCGGAACACCGACCAAGGATGCCGACAGCGGCACCATCCACGAATTTGAGCGGGCCTTTCAGCGCCACAACGAGGAAGGCAAGCCCACCATCATGTTCTACTTCTGCCAGGAGGCGATCCCGCTCCCCGGCACGCAGGAGGAACTGGACCAGCTTGCCAAGGTGGTGAAGTTCCGCGAGCGCTTCAACTCGATCGGCCTCGGCGCCAACTATCCGACGCGCGCCGATTTCCGCGAGCGCGCCCGCGGCGGGCTGCTGCGCGCGGTCGCCGATATCCTGAAGAACGCGCCGGCGCGCCCGGCAACAGCGGCCTTCGTTGCCGACGTCGATCGCGTTCCCGATGCGCTCGATGCCCTGTGCAATCGTTACGATGACGTGCGGCGGCGGATGAAGGCCGGCAACGATCGCACCGCGGTCATGACCGACATCGTCGGTGAGATGAAGCTCCTGGCGCCGACGGCGCGGGCCGCCCTGCCGGCGCTGAAGGCAGGCCGCACGGCAGGCCGAAGACTGGCGGCCATCGCCATCCTCCAGGTGTTTCCGTCGGCCGACGAGCTGGCCTGGCTGGCCGACCGGCTCGATCCGGCGACGGATCGCCCGTTCATCGGATACCAGGCTGGCGTCGCGCTGCAGCAGGCCGTGCGCAGCCTGCCGACGTCGGACTGCCCTATCCTGAAACGCGAGGTCAATCGGGCACTGGAATTGGCTCGCCTGAACCCCGCCGACCCGCCGCGAATCAAGGTCCTCGAGTACGCCCTTCAGGAACTCGGCCGCAAGTGTCCGTGAGGCGGTCTCGACTGACGGTGTGGCAATTGCCACATAATGACAGTCCGGACCGCTCTTAACCTCGCTCGCGATTGGCGATCGAGGAGGCGGTCTTGGAAGCGGACGGCGTCATCGGATCAACGCCCCCCAAAAGCGAACACAAGGGCGGCGAACACAAGCGCGGCGAACGCAAGCGCTGGCGGACCTTGCAGCAGCGCATCGAACGGGCGCGCGAACTGCGCCGCTCGGTCAATCACGCCGAGCAGGCGGTGTGGGAACTCCTTTGTACTCATCCCCTGGTCGGGCTGCGCTTCCAGCGCCAGCTCGCGATCGGGCCATACGTGGCGCCCTTCGGCTGCACGGCGCGCAAGCTCGTGATCGAGATCGACGGCGAAGCCGACCCCCGGCGCGAGCTGCTGATGGGACAGCTCGGCTGGCGAGTCCTGCGGCTCGTGGCGGACGACGTGTTACGCGACACCGACGGGGCGTGGCGCCAGATCGAGCGGTTTGCCGGCGAGCGGCCTTAAACCGGCATCGTCCGTTTCTGGTGCGCCCGGCCGATCTTGGCCACTTCCGGATTGTGACCTGAGATCACCTGTACGCCCTCATCCAGCGAGGCGGCGATTTTTTCGGGGCTCGCGCCCTCCAGGAAGGCGAGCTTGTTCCATTTGCAGGCCGAGAAGACGCGGGCGCGCGCCCGTTCCATTTCCGGCGGGTAGGGGCGGCGCTGCAGGCTGGTGTAGCCCAGTGACAGGCCGAGATCGCCGGGTCCCAGCTCGGCGAATCCCAATCCAGGCACCGCCAAGATCTCTTCGCAATGCTCGACGCCGGGCGGGCTCTCGATCTTTACACCGAGCAGAAGCTCGCCGTCGGGATTGAGCGGCCAGGGCTCGCAGCGGGCAAAATACTCTTGTTGATCAATGCCCCAGATCGGCGCCGACGTCGGTTCCGAGCCGCGGCCGCGGCTGCCGATCCCGATCTTGTCGACGCCAACCTTGTGGTGCGGGAAGCGGCAGGCGCGCACGAACTCCTTCACGGCGTCGGCCGATTCCGCTTGGCAGAGCAAGATGCCGTGCACGCCCCGTCCCAGGATCTGGCGGAATTGCCACGCGTTGTAGGCGACCGACGGCCCGTCGATGCCGTTGACCGGCGCCTCGACGATGACTGTGGGCGTGCGATGGCCGGAGTTGGTCGGGCCGCCGTCGACCAGGCCGCGCATGTAGTCCGACAGGCCCTTCATGTCGAAGTCGCCATGCTCCATGCCGACATTGATGTAGTCGGCCCAGGTCTTGGCGTCCTGTCGCCCCTGTTCGTAGGTCAGCACGTGGCCGGTATGCGGGCCGTCGTAGTAGATGGCCTGGCCCGCCTCGAGCAGTTCTATGGCGCGATTGATGCGTTTCGCCATTTGGCCTTCCTCCGTTTTCTTGGCCTGAGCATAGCCCTAGAGTGGTGCGATGAGGGAGGAATCCCTGCAGGACCCCGGTAGCCAAATGGCACCGATCGTGAAGCGATAGGGAGCGTCCAATGCTGAAGTTCTATTACAACCTCGCGCCCAACCCGACCAAGGTTGCGCTGTGCCTAGAGGAGATGGGCCTGAAGTACGAGCTGGTGCCGGTCGACACGCGCAAGGGCGAGCAGCACACGCCGCAATTCCTGGCGATCAATCCCAACGCCAAGGTGCCGGCCATCGTCGACGACGGCGTCACGGTGTTCGACAGCAATGCGATCCTGCTCTACCTCGCCGAGAAGACCGGCCAGTTCCTGCCGGGCACCTCCCTGAAGGCGCGCGGCGAGATGCTGTCGTGGCTGATGTTCGTCGCCTCCGGCATCGGGCCCTATTCGGGCCAGGCCGTGCATTTCCGCAACTTCGCGCCCGAGCCCAAGGAGTACGCCGTCAACCGCTACACCTTCGAGGCCGACCGCCATTGGAACATCCTCGAAAAGCGGCTGGGCGAGCATCGCTACATGTGCGGCGACGTGTACAGCATCGTCGACATGGCGGTCTGGGGCTGGTCGCGGCTGATTCCCAACGTGCTGGGCCCCGAGGCACCGAAGCGCTTCCCCAACCTGCAGCGCCACCTCGCTGAGATCAGCGCCCGGCCCGCCGCGCAGCGCGCCCTGGCGCTGAAGGACAAGCACGCCTTCAAGACCGACATGGACGATGCCGCCCGCGTCGCCATGTTCCCGCATTTGGCGAAGAAGGTGGCGTGACGGTGAGCTAACCGTAGCCCTTCGGGCTGAAACACTCGGACTACTTGAACACAAGTGCATAGGCCTCCGCCAAAGGCTTGCGCTTTGCTGATTCGCCCTGTTTGTCTGCTGGTCGCTCATAATTGGCGCAAACGGTCGTTGCGGCGCCAGCGGGGGTCGTGTCCTTCTTGAGAATGTCCCCTGCTGCTTTTTCGTTATGGTTCATTTCGAAGGTGATGAAATCGACCTGATCTTCAAAAGTCGACTGCGCAAACGGGCGAGGGAAATTCTTGTCGAAAATACTCCGCCGATCCTCATGCCATTGGCAGAGACCGTGAGCGTGGCCGCCGTCACCAGTGGTGTTTTTGAAGTCGAAACTACTCTCGGCCTGAACATTTGCGAGTATTCCGCATGCCTGTGCCGGGGTCCATTTTGCCGCGCTGAGCCTAAGAAAAGCTCGCTGCGCCATCGGCAACGTTTTCTTAATTGATACGGGAGCGTTGGCCAGCGCAGTCGGGTCGACGGCACCGCCCCCAGCGCCACCTGCGAGGACTGGGTCACCGCTCGGCCCTGCAAAAGGCACATCACCATCTCCGCGGAAGAGCCGTATGTCGTCGGGCTGAAGGTCGATGACCTTCCGGGCTTCACTGTACGCCTTCTCCAAGCGAGCTTGGAGTTTGGCCAATACGCTAGCGACGGTCAGGGGAGCTGCCTTCAATTCCGCTGCGAGCTCGGCATCAAGCCCCGCAGCATCGATGGCCGCGCTTAGCGCGTCGTTCAGGGTCTCCTTGAGGATTTTTGTCGCTCCATCGCCGAACAACTGCACGAAATAGAGTTCGTTGAACTTGGGTGGCTTCGCGAATGTATCCTTGAACTTCTTCGCTTGATCTGCGGTCAGAAACGCTGCGACCCGAGGCTGCAAGTACCAGCGCAACCGATCCTCAAGTGTAAGGTCAAGTGCTTTGGCGGCGCCGGTTTCGGTAGCTTCTTTCCATTGGCTTTCGCTGTACCGAAAAGGACCGGCTTTGGTGGCGGCGGTGCCAACGTTTTGCAAGTCGCCTGATAGGGCATAGGCGGCGGCGAGCAGATAGTCCCGATCCGTCGACGCTTCGCGTGCCGCATCGGTGGCGAGGGCGCAAAAGATGCCCGCATCGGCTGGTGACATTGGCATGGGGTCATCCAACCCTTGGCGCGCGAAATCCAGAAACATCAGAAAGCCCGTTGCCGTATCAAAACTGCCGTCGGCCTTCTTCACTTTCACCGGATCCGTCGTCTCGATGAACCCGTCTTCGTTTCGAAGCTTTCCCTTCAATGTGGTTTCTCGGGCTATGGTACCGAGATTCGTGGAAGTAGGACTGGGCTTCTCGAAGAGAAAGACGGCTTTGTTTGTGACGAAGGTGGCCATCTAGCTTCCCCTGTTGGATTGCTTTGTCGTGGGGCCTAATCCTTGGGTCCGAACAGCCCCTCACTGCTTTTCAGGACCTGCTGATAGAGTTGCCACGTCAGCGGCGTCGTTTGCGTCTTCGGCGTTGTCATGTCGCCGAGCTGCGCTCGCATTTTTTCCAGTCTTTCATTGAAGGCTCCGGCGGTATCGCCGGTCGGGAGTCCCTGTATTGGTGGATTGAATCTGCTCAGGAACCCGCCCAACACCCCCTCGCTTGGCCTCGTAAACAGATCGGCCGTGCTGGCGGCGCTGGCATCACCAAACAGTCCACGCTCAAAGGCCGACTGGAACACTGGCGGCATGGCACTGATGTTCGGGAGAACAGCTCGCGTCTTGCCAGTCAGTCGGCCGTTGACGTCGCTGGCGGTCCAGCCGCCTTTCCCTTGGTTGAAGGCGCCGCGTTGAAATTCAAGAATGGCTTGTCGTGTCAGGGAACCGAAATTGCCGGTGGCAGGCCTCACTCCAAGCGCTTCTTGAACCTTTACAAGTTCTCGACGCCGCACTCCCTCTTCGCCCGGACCAGGATTGGCTGCGAGTTCATCCGGATTAAGGGTACGCGGAGTGTCTGTAACCGGGCCACGGACCGTTCTCATGCCGATCAAAGCCGATGCCGGTGCCGCCAAAACGGCGGCTCCTCCTGAAACGTCAGGGTCTGTCGACGCTACGGATGGCGCTCCGCTGGCAGCATTGTTGACGTTCGCCTCGATCGCCGCTGGAGAACACTGAGCCAGATAGCCTTGCAAGGCGATCAGCATCCGGGGGCGCGTGCTGATCTCGCCAATCTTCAGTCTATCGAGATAACCTTGCCGGCCTTTAAGTGCGATGTTGCGCAGAGCCGAAGGCTCGATGGTGAAAAGAACTGAATTGACGCCCGCATCGAACAGCGAAGCCGACAGGCCGAATGCCGCCGCGGTGATCGCAATGGGGGCAGCGGCGACGCTGGCGAGACCAAGGATGGTGGCGGTGGCGGCTCCGGTCGCAGTCAATCCCTGTCGGAGTGCCCGCTGATTGCGATTGAAGTGAAACAATACGTCGAGATACTGGTCGCATTGGCGGCTGATCTCGTAGATTCCAGCCTCCGTCACCAGCGGCCAATCGCCTTGGCGCGGATCGAGATACATCGGCTGTCCGTACGCCTTCGCGATGAGATCGTTGACGAAGGCGTTTTGTGCGGCCGTTGTACTCGTGATGTTCAATTGCTCGAGAGTGGGCTTTACCCCCCTGACGCTTACGACATTCGGGTCACTCTCATCGCGCAGAGCCTGACACGATGTGAGCAGGACAGCAGAACATAGTGCGACTATGATCTTCGTAAAATTCACGCTGCGCCCCCGTCGTGCGCGTTCCCGATCGGATGGAACGATGATCGCACACCGACAGAGAATAGCAGAACTCGGGTTATCGGGCAAATCGCGAGGTTGCGTTCTGCCAGATACTTATCGCCCCCGTTGAACACGTCCGGCGCGAACAAATGCGAATAGACCGGCGGTTCGCTGCAACTTGCGTCAAACGTGAACGTGACGCGAACAGCCCTCATCTCATGGGGCGCGCCTTAAAGCGAACTACTACAGCTTGATCGTCGCTTGAACGCCGCGCTACGTTGCAGCGCAAAGGAGCCCCCGATGGACCTGACGTTCGGCAAGGAAGAACTGGCCTTCCAACAAGAAGTGCGTGACTGGCTGAAAGAAAACCTGACGCCGGAGATCGTGGGCGAGATCAAGGTCGGCCGGAACGCCTACATGCCCAAGGAGCGGCTGCTCGACTGGCAGAAGCGCCTGGCCAGGAAGGGCTGGCTATGCACCGGATGGCCCAAGGAATTCGGCGGGCCGGGCTTCACGACGACGCAGAAGTACATCTTCGAGATGGAGATGGCGCGGGCGGGGGCGCCGGGAACGTCACCGTTCGGCCCCAAGATGTGCGCCCCGGTGATCATGAAGTACGGCTCGCCCGAGCAGAAGGCGCGGCACCTGCCGCCGATGCTGAACTCCGACCTGATCTGGTGCCAGGGCTACTCGGAGCCGGGCTCAGGCTCCGACTTGGCCAGCCTGCGGACCAAGGCGGTGCGCGACGGTGACCATTACGTGGTCAATGGCCAGAAGACCTGGACGACGCTCGCTCAGACCGCCGACTGGATCTTCTGCCTGGTGCGCACCTCCAACGAGGGCAAGCCGCAGGAAGGCATCTCCTTCCTGCTGATCGACATGAAGACGCCGGGCATCTCGGTCGAGCCGATCATCACCGCCGACGGCAACCGGGCCGGCACGCAGGAGGTGAACTCGGTGTTCTTCGTCGACGTCAAGGTGCCGGTCGAGAACCGGGTCGGCGAGGAGAACAAGGGCTGGACCTACGCCAAGTACCTGCTGGAGTTCGAGCGGGGCGGCAATCCGTACAGCCCGCGCCTGCGCTCGGCCTTCGAGCGGCTCAAGCGGTTGTCGCAGGCAATGCCCGACGGCGAGGAGTCGATCATGGCCGACGTGGCCTGGCGCGAGAAGCTCGCGCGCATGGACATCGAGATCTCGGGCCTGGAAATGTTCGAGCAGGAGTTCTACTCGCGACTGGCGTCAGGCCAAAACCCGGGGCCGCTCTCGTCGATGATCAAGCTGCGCGGCACCGAGGTCATGCAGCAGGTGCAGGAATCGGCGGTCGAGGCGGCCGGCTACTATGCCCAGCCATTCCCCGAGCAGCGCGCCTGGAACGCCAATGTCGAACCGATCGGCCCGGAAGGCGTCGACGTGCTGGCGCCGCGCTACTTCAACGGCCGCAAGATGACGATCTACGGCGGTTCGTCGGAAGTGCAGCGCGGGATCATGTCCAAAGTAATGTTGGGACTTTAGATCATGTCGTCCTGAGCGTAGCGAAGGACCTCGTCGCCGCTTGCAATCGGCACGAGATCCTTCGCTTCGCTCAGGATGACAATGGGGCGCAGTGATGGACCTGGCATTCAACAAGGAAGAGCTCGCCCTCCAGAAGGAAGTGCGCGACTGGATCGCGGCCAACATGCCGCCGGAGGTGGCGGAGGAGAGCCGGCGCAGCCGGACCAGCCACGTCTCCAAGGAACGTCTGCTGCAGTGGCAGAAGAAGCTCGCCGGCAAGGGGTGGCTCTGCCCCAACTGGCCCAGGGAATTCGGCGGCCCGGGCTGGAGCTCGACCGAGAAGTTCATCTTCGAGATGGAGATGGCCCGAGCGGATTCGCCCTATCTCTCCTCGTTCAGCATCAAGATGGTGGCGCCGGTCCTGATGAAGTATGGCAGCGACTGGCAGAAAAAGCGCTTCCTGCCCAAGATCGCCGCCGCCGAGGAGCTGTGGTGCCAGGGCTATTCCGAGCCCGGTTCGGGCTCGGACCTCGCAAGCCTGCGGACGAAAGCGGAGCGGCAAGGCGACCACTACATCGTCAACGGTCAGAAGATCTGGACCACCAACGCCCACTTCGCCGACTGGATCTTCTGCCTGGTCCGCACCTCCAACGAGGGCAAGCGCCAGGAGGGCATCTCCTTCCTGCTGATCGACATGAAGTCGCCCGGCATCCGCATCGATCCGATCTACCTGGTCGACGGCACGCGCACGCCGATGCGCCACGAGGTCAACCAGGTGTTCTTCACCGACGTGAAGGTGCCGGCGAAGAACCTGGTGGGCGAGGAGAACAAGGGCTGGACCTACGCCAAATACCTGCTGGAGTTCGAGCGCGGCGGCCAGGCGCACGGCCCGCGCCTGCGCAAGGCGTTCCGCCATCTGCAGACGCTGTCGAAGAGCCAGATCGAGGCCGGTGAGCCCCTGTCGGCCGATCCGAAGTGGCGCGAGAAGATGGCGGCGCTGGAGATGGAGATCGACGCCGTCGAGATGAACGAGCTGATGTTCTATTCCAGCCTCAAGACCGGCGATGCGCCGGGCAACATGGCCTCGATCGTCAAGATGCGCGGCACCGAGGTCGGCCAGAAGGTGACCGAGCTCGCCGTCGAAGCGGTCGGCTGGTACGGCGCGCCCTTCACCGAGCTCAGGAACTTCGACAGCAACATCGTGCCGGTGGGCGGCGAATACGTCGACGACGTCTCGCCGCGCTACTTCAACAACCGCAAGACCACGATCTACGGCGGCTCCTCCGAGGTGCAGCGCAACGTGCTGGCCAAGGCGATGCTGGGGCTGTGAGTCCGACCGCTCGGCGCGAGGCGACGAGGTGAAGCGCCGGGAACTGGCAGTTCTTTCGGCCGGCATGCTGGGTGCCTCGCGGATTCCGGCATTCGCCCAGAACAAGCTTGGTCGCGTCGGATTTCTGAACAGCGCCTCACGCGCCGAGTACGACCAACCGGTCAAGGCGTTTCTAAAGAGCCTCGAAGCCGCGGGCTTCGTCGAAGGCCGAACGGTGTCGATTGCCTATCGGTGGGCCGAGGGGAACTATCAATTGCTCGACGGGATGGTTGGCGACCTGATCGAGAGCGGCGTCGATGTCATTGCCGCGACGAGCACTCCAGCCAACGTCATCGCGAAGCGCCGAACGAAGACAATTCCACTGGTCTTCAGCACAAGCAGCGACCCCATTGCACTCGGGTTGGTTGGCAGTCTCAATCACCCCGAGGCCAATGTGACCGGCGTCACCACCATGAACGTCGAACTCGGCCCGAAACGCCTCGATCTCGTCGAGCAATTACTCCCGGGAGTGGCGGTAATCGGTCATCTGGTGAATTTGGCCAACCCAAATATCCAGGAATCCGATCAACTCGATGCCGTCGCAAAAAGCAGGGGCAAGGTCGTCGTCAGAGTTCGAGCGACCACCGAGAGCGAGTTGGACATTGCCTTTCAGCAGCTCGCCGAGCGTCACGCAGGCGCGTTGATCGTAAATACGGATGCTTTCTTCTTTGGCAGGCGACGCCACTTGGTCGATTTGGCGAACCGATTCAAAATTCCCGCAATGTATGACCGCCGCGAATTCGCCATTGCCGGTGGTCTGATCGCCTACGGCGGCAGCGTCGTCGAGGCCTATCGCCTCGTCGGTGAATACGTAGCCCGGATCCTCAGAGGGGAAAGACCTCAAGATCTTCCCGTGCAACAGGCGACAAAGGTCGAACTGGCCCTGAACGTAGCCGCTGCAAGAGGACTGGGCGTCGTATTCCCGCCGTTGGTACTAGCGCGGGCCGATGAGGTCATCGAATAGCTGGAGTGATAACGTGGAATATCGTCGTCTCGGCCGCAGCGGCCTGAAAGTCTCCGAGATCTGTCTCGGCACCATGACCTTCGGCAACGGCGCCGACGAGGCCGAGGCGGCGCGCATGGTCCATGCCGCCTTCGATGCCGGCGTGAATTTCTTCGACACCGCCGACGCCTATGTGAACGGCGTATCCGAAGCCATGCTGGGCAAGGCGCTGAAGGGTCGGCGCCAGGACGCCGTCATCGCCTCCAAGGTGTTCAACCCGATGGGCGGGCGGCCCAACGATTCGGGCATGTCGCGGCTGCACATCATGCAGGCCGTCGAGGCCAGCCTGAAGCGGCTGCAGACCGACTACATCGACATCTATTTCATTCACCACGTCGACATCCAGACGCCGCTCGAGGAGATGCTGCGCGCCTTCGACGATCTCGTGCGCCAGGGCAAGATCCTCTACACCGCATGCTCCAACTACGAGGCATGGCGCCTGATGGAGGCGCTGTGGCTGTCGCAGTCGAACGGGTGGGCGAGCTTCGCCGCCTACCAGCCGCAATACAGCCTGGTCGTGCGCGACATCGACGAGGAGATCGTTCCGGCGTGCCAGGCCAAGGGGCTGGGCGTCGTCGCCTGGTCGCCGCTCGCCAGCGGCTATCTCGCCGGCAAGTACAAGCCGGGCGACCTCAAGGCCGACGGCACGCGCTCGGCCGAGGGCTGGGGTTTCCAGGGCCGCTTCTTCGCGCCCAACCATGCCGAGATCCTGCAGACGCTGCTCGACACGGCGCGCGACATCAGCCGCTCGCCGGCGCAGACCGCATTGCGCTGGGCCATGGACCAGCCGTTCATGACCAGCGCCATCGTCGGCGCCCGCAACGTCCAGCAGCTCGCCGAGACCCTGGCGGCCGGCGGCTGGCGCCTGCCGGCAGACATACGCGAACGGCTGGACAAGGTGTCGGCCCAGCCGCACCGTTATCCGCGCGCCTTCGAGGAGTCGATGGTCGACCGCCGCAACACTGCGGTGAAGATGCCGGCGCTGAAGTAGGGGGAGTGACTATATTTCCGTCATCCCGAGCGGAGCCGCTCCCGTAACGAAGTGGAGGGGGCGGCGTAGTCGAGGGACCTGTTTTCGCCGATGCAGCAACAAAAGAGGTCCCTCCACTTCGCCTCGCTGCGCTCGGCTCCGGTCGGGATGACAATGGAGGCGTGCGATCGCACGTTTGCAGGCAATGTCTTTTCAGCCGAATGTCGGCTCGTTGAAGGAGCGCTTCAGCGCGCTCCGCACCCTGAAGCCCTTCGTCGCCATGGTCTGGCGGGCAAGCCCGCCCTTGATGTCGACCTCGCTGGCGCTGCGCCTGGTGCGCGCCCTGGTGCCGGTCGCGGCCCTCTATGTCGGCAAGCTGATCATCGATGACGTGGTGCGACTGGTGCAGATGCCCGGCCATCCATCCGACTTCGACGGCTGGATGGCGAGCGGCGAGCTGCAGTGGCTCGGCGTGCTGCTCGGGGCGGAATTCGGGCTTGCGGTGCTGTCCGATGTCCTGATCCGCGTCGTGTCGCTGGTCGACGGTCTGTTGTCGGAGAAGGTCACCAACGCCTCGAGCGTCAGCCTGATGGAGCATGCCGCCACGCTCGACCTCGAGGATTTCGAGGATGCCGGGTTCCAGGACCAGCTCGAGCGGGCGAGGCGTCAGACCAGCGGGCGGCTCACCCTGATGGCGCAGCTCCTTGCCCAGGCGCAGGCGCTGGTGACGGTCGCGAGCTTCGGCGCCGGCCTTCTGCTCTACGCGCCCTGGCTGATCGTGCTGTTGCTGGTGGCGCTGCTGCCGGTGTTCCTGGGCGAGCAGCACTTCAACGCGCGGGCCTATACGATGGACTTCGGGCGCACGCCGGAGCGCCGCGAGCTCGACTATGTGCGCCAGACCGCGGCGAGCGTCGAGACCGCCAAGGAAGTGAAGATCTTCGGCCTGAACCGCTGGCTGATCGATCACTATCGCCGCCTGGCCGACGCCTTCTACGCCGCCAACCGCCAGCTGGCGCTGCGGCGCGCCGGGTGGGGCAGCCTGTTCGCCGCGATCGGCACGGTCGGCTACTACGTCGCCTATGCTTACATCGTCTGGCGCACGCTGAGCGGCGCCTTTTCGATCGGCGATCTCACCTTTCTCGCCGGCTCCTTCGCCCGCTTGCGCGGGCTGCTGGAGCAGCTGCTGACGACGTTCTCGACCACGGCGGCGCAGGCGCTCTATCTCAACGATCTGTTCTCCTTCTTCGACGTGCGGCCGGAGATCCTGTCGCCCGCGAACGCGCGACCCTTCCCTAAACCGATCCGGCAGGGCTTCGTCTTCGAGGATGTCGGCTTCGCCTATCCCGGGGCCGACCGATGGGCGGTACGCAACCTGAGCTTCACGCTCAGGGCAGGCGAGGTCGTGGCGCTGGTCGGCGAGAACGGTGCCGGCAAGACCACGCTGGTGAAGCTGCTGACGCGCCTCTACGACCCCGACGAGGGTCGCATCCTGCTCGACGGCCACGATCTGCGGGAATACGACCTCGACGAGCTGCGCGGCAGCATGGGTGTCATCTTCCAGGATTTCGTGCGCTACAACTTCACGGCGCGGGACAACATCGCGGTCGGCCGCGTCAGCGCCCAGCACGATCAGGCGCGCATCGAGCGGGCGGCGCGCTCCAGCCAGGCTGACGACGTCGTCGCCGGCCTGCCGGACGGCTATGACCAGCGCATCGGCAAGCGCTTCAAGAATGGCGTCGAGCTATCGGGCGGCGAATGGCAGAAGATCGCCATTGCCCGCGCCTACATGCGCGAGGCCGAGGTGCTGATCCTCGATGAGCCGACGGCGGCGCTCGATGCTCGGGCCGAGTTCGAGGTGTTCCAGCGCTTCAAGGAGCTGAGCCGCGGCAAGACCGCCGTGCTGATCTCGCACCGCTTCTCCAGCGTGCGCATGGCCGACCGCATCTTCGTGCTGGCCGCCGGCAAGCTCGAAGCCGCTGGTACCCATGAGGAGCTGGTGGCGAAGCCGGGTCTCTATTCCGAGCTGTTCGAGCTGCAGGCGGCGGGGTACCGGTAGGGGAGCGCGGGCCTCCGGCCCGCATCATGAGCGGGCCAGAGGCCCGCGCTCCCATCAACCCGCCAACACCGGCTCACCGACGATCTGCGTGCGGTGCATCAGGCGGCGCAGGCTTTCATCGAAGGCGTCGCGGCGATGCATGACGCAGCGGTTGTCCCACATCACGAGATCCCCGCCGCGCCACTTCTGGTACCAGGCGAAGCGCTCCTGCGTGGCGTGCGCCCACACCGCGTCCAAAAGCTTCTCGCTTTCCTCGACTGAGAGACCGTGGACATACGCACCCGGCCGCCGGCCGAGGAACAACGCCTTGCGGCCGCTCACCGGATGAAGGCGGACGAGGGGATGCACCGCGCCGGGCGTCTGGCGAACGTCGAGCGTGCGCTGGAAGCCGCGGCGCAGCTCGCCCGCCGAGTTGCGGCTGGAATCGTGGATGCAGGTGCGGCCTTCGATGGCGCGCTTGAGGTCGGGCGCCAGAGTCTCGTAGGCCTCGTACATGTTGAGGAAGCCGGTATTGCCGCCGTCGGGCGGCACTTCCAGCGCGTAGAGCAGCGAAGCACGCGGCGGCAGGTCGTTGTAGGACATGTCGGTGTGCCAGACGAGCTCGTAGCTGCCCAGGCCGCCCACGGGCTTGCCGTCCTTCACCACGCTCGAGATCACCGTCACCCACGGCGCGACATCCTTGTCGAGACCGGAATCGGCGCGATCGAAGTTCGCGGCCGCGATCGGCACGCGATCGAGTTCGCCGAAGCGGGCGCTGAAGGACATCAGCATGCGATCGTCGATGCGCTGGCCCGAGAAACGCAGCACCAGATGATCGGCCCATGCCTCGGCGATGCGCGCGAAGACCGCGTCGCTTACCGGTCGTGAGAGGTCGACGCCGTGCACGTCGGCGCCCAGCGCGCCGCCAGTCGGCTGGATCCACACGTCGCTCATGCGCTGAAGTTTGCCACGAAACGGTCCCGCCGTGCATCCAATCCGTGACATAAGCGTTGTTGCATGGCGATCATGCCTGTCCATTCCGCGATCCGCGCCGCTTGCCTGTTCGCCATGGCTGCGATGCTGGCGTCGTATGCCTGTGATGCGGAAGCGCGGACCGCACAGATCGCCCTCGTCGTGAGCGGAGACGAGCGCATGCAGGCCGACCTCAAGGAACTCGTCGAGCGCTTCCAGAAGGACCAGCCGCTGAGCGGCGACAGCCTGGGCGTGCTGCAGGGCGCCCAAGCGGCGCTCGGCAGGATCAATAGCGCACTGCGCTCGCGCGGATACTACGCGGCCACCATAAAGGCCACGGTCGACGGCCGGTCGATCACCGAGGCGGATGCGCTCGATGCGATCGACGCACGGCCCGAGAACGAGGCGATCTCGTTCGCCTTCGATGTCACCACGGGTCCACGGTATCGCATCGTCGATGTCGCCATCCGGCCGCCCGGCGCGGAGGCCTCGCTGCCCGGCATCGACCGCAGCAAGATCGGCCTCGCGCCTGGCGATCCGGCCGATGCCGCCGCCATCCTGGAGGCGCAGGACAAGCTCCTGACCGAGCTGCGCAAGCAGGGTTACGCGCTTGCCAGCATCAAGCGCGACGTCGTGGTCAATCACGCGACGCATGAAGCCACGGTGACGTTCATTGCCGAGACCGGCCCGGTCGCGCGCATGGGACCAGTGCGTTTCTCGGGCAGCGACAAGGTCGACATGGTCTGGCTGCAGCGGCGCGTGCCGTTCAAGGAAGGCGAGATCTACGATCCCACCAAGGTCGAGACCATGCGCGGCAGACTGACCTCGCTCGGTGTGTTCAATGCCGTACGCATCAAGCCGGCGGCAACGCTCGATGCCAATGGCGAGTTGCCGATCGACGTCGAGCTGACGGACCGGCCGCCGCGCTCGATCGGATTCGGCGTGGCGTACGAGACCCAGTACGGGTTCTCGGTCTCGGGCTTCTGGACACATCGCAATCTGTTCGGCCAGGCCGAAAGCCTGCGGCTGTCGGGCGAGCTCAACCGCATCGGCACCGGCCAGGCGATCCTCGACACCGGCTTCAACTTCCGGGCGGACTTCCGCAAGCCCGACTGGTGGGTGCCGGAGCAGGACCTGCGTCTGGAGGCGGCGGCCCTGCACGAGGTCTACACCGCCTATACCCGCAACGGCGTGACGGGCTACGCCGGCCTCGATCGCATCTTCTCGCCACACTGGCAGGGCAAGGCCGGCCTGGCGGCAGACTTTTCCTACGACTACCGCAACGGCATCTGGATGCAGTACAGCATGGTCGGCCTGCCGCTGTCGGTGCTGTACAACCGTGCCAACAGCGATCTCAATCCGACCACGGGCTATCGCGTCGACCTCGACGTCACGCCGTGGGCCTACAGCCGCGCCTTCTTCACCATCATCCGCCTGACCGGCCGCGGTTACTTCGATTTCAGCGATTCCGGCCGCAGCGTGCTCGCCACCCGCGCCTCGCTCGGCACCGAGCCCACCAACCAGATCGCCTCCATTCCGCCCCACAAGCTGTTCTATGCCGGTGGCGGAGGTTCGGTGCGCGGCTTCGTCTTCCAGACCGCGGGCCCGCTCGACAATTTCAACAACCCGCTGGGCGGCGCCAGTGTCATGGAGGCCAACGTCGAGTTCCGCCAGCGCTTCGGCGAATCGTGGGGCGCCGTGGCCTTCGTCGATGCCGGCAGCGCCTATCCCTGGTTCTTCCCCGACTTCTCGATCTTCGCGCCACGGGTCGGCGCCGGCGTCGGCCTGCGCTATTATACGAGCTTCGGACCGGTGCGGCTCGATGTCGGCGTCCCGATCAACAAGCGCGACAGCGATCCGCCGTTCGGCGTCTATGTCAGCCTGGGACAGTCGTTCTGATGCGCGCGCTGAAGATCCTGAGATATGTCGTCGGCGGCCTTGTCGGCCTGCTGCTGCTGGTGTTCGTGGGGGTGCAGACGCCGCCTGGCCAGCGTGCGGCGGTCGGGCTGATCAATCGAATGGCGCCGGGCATAGAGGTCGCGGGGTTGAGCGGCTTCTTCCCGACTGATCTGCAGATCGCCCACATCGCTGTCAGCGACCGCCAGGGACCGTGGCTGACGGTCGACAATGCGCTGCTGCGCTGGTCGTTCGGCTCGCTGCTCGGCGGGCGCCTGCTGATCGAGGACCTCGCGGCCGATCGCGTGGCGGTGCTGCGGTCGCCAGTGCCGGACGAGGAAAAGCCTTCATCCAAGAAGGGCGGCGGTCTGCAGTTGCCCGTCGGAATCGACCTGCGCCGCCTTGCGATCCGTGACCTGCATCTGGCGGCCGCCCTGGCGGAAGTCGATTCGCACTGGCGGCTGTCCGGGAATGCCCTGCTGCCGGCCGACCTGGCGGCCGGCCGTCTGGTCCTCGACGGCGAACGCACCGACGGGCCGGAGGGCAAACTTGCGGCCGATATCCGCTTCGATGTCGGCCGGCGCACGGTGGACGGCACATCGAACCTGACGGAAAAGCGCGGCGGCATCGTCGCGGTTCTGCTGCAGCGGCCTGACATCGAAGACCTGTCGCTGCGCCTCGCGGCGCAAGGCGACGAACAGTCGGGGCGAGCCGAGCTCAGCGTCTCGGCCGGCGACGCCGCCCGCGCCACCGGACAGGCGCGATGGCAACCGAAGGACGGCGCGACCGCGGTTTCGGTACAGCTCGACACCGCTGGTCCCGGGCTGCCGCAGGGGCGGGTGACCGATGCCCTGCGCGCGCCCATCAGGCTGACCGCCGAAGCGACGGTCGACGACAAGGTCGCCACATTGACCTCGGCGCGACTGACCGCAGGCAGCCTCGGCGTCGATGCATCGGGTCGCTACGATCGGGTCGCGGACCGTCTTCAAGGTACGGCAACGCTCGGCGCTCCGGAGCCGGGGCCGCTGACGTCGCCGGCAAATGGCGTGACGTGGCGAGGCCTGCACATCGAGGTCAAGACGGATCTCACGAACCTCGCGAAGCGGCCGCAAGGTACGGTCACGATCAATGGTGGGGCGGACGATCTTTCACTGTCGGCGATGGATGCGCGTATCCCGCCGATCGGTAGTGTCACCCTCGCCGCGGCCCTCGACGTCGCCGGGGACACGATCACGGCGCGTTCGCTCGAAGTGGCGACATCGCTCGCGACAGTGAAGGCAAGCGGGGCCTACACGCTCTCGACCGAGGTGGGGGAGGCCAAGGCCAACGTGATGGTCCCCAACCTGGCGCCGCTCTCGGCGCTTGCCGGTCGCCCCCTGGGCGGCAGCGCGGCGTTCGACGTGACGGGGAGCAGCGATCGTGACGGCTATAAGTTCGGTTGGCGCGGCACGATTGCCGACGTGACCGCCGAAGGACTGCCGAGCGGAATCGTGACGGCGCCGCTCACCCTCTCCGGTGCGGGTACCTGGCGGCATGACGAGACCTGGACACTGAGCGACGTCCACGTTGAAAGCCAAGGCAACACTTTCGCGATCGCCGGCCGCGGCCGTGGCCAGACCGGCGATTTCGACCTTGCGCTCGAACTACCCAAGCTCGACGTGCTGCAATCCGGCGTCACCGGCAGCGCACGCGTCACCGGCGGCATCAAACTTGGCAGTGAGCGCACGGATCTGCGGGTGGCAGCGGAGTTAAATGACCTTCAACGCGGCGCGCTGACCTCGAAGCGGCTGACATTGTCGGCCAACGGGTCGCTGGACGGCGGCGGCACGGCCAATGGTGACGTCAAGGCGAGCGGCGATCTCGTCGGACAGCCTTTGTCGCTGGACGGCCGTTTCGCTCTCGACGCGGGCGGCGGTCTGGTCGTTCCCACGTTCCAGGGAAAGTGGGCCAGCGCGGTGCTCGACGTCGAGAACTTTGCCGTCACAAGCGGCCGAACGTCGGGCCATGCCCGCCTGAAGGTTGATCGCCTGGCCGATGCGGCGGCGCTGGCCGGAACCGACCTCGCCGGCTCACTCGATGCGGAAGTCAGGACTGAGGATAGCGCGCCAGGCGGCCGGCTGACGGCTCATGTGAAGGGGAATGACCTGCGTGCCGGGACGCTCGGCGTGGGCGAGTTCGAGCTCAGCAGCACCGTGGACGATCCGATGGCGGCTGCGACCACCGATGGCAAGCTGACGGCGAACCGCATTGCCGGCGCGGCCGATATCAGTCGGCTGACGGCAACGGTGCGCGGCGATCGCCAGGCCCTGATCGTCTCGCTGCAGGCGTCAGGCGGGCAGACCAACGCGAATGTCGAGGCGAAGGTGGACCTCAACAGCGACGACATCGTCATCGGGCTCCAGCGTCTCGACGCCCGTTACACCGGCATTCCGGTCGCGCTGGCCGGTCCGACGCGCGTGCATGTCGCGGGATCGCGTATAGCCATCGAGCCGACCAACCTGCGGCTGGGCGGCGGCCGTCTCAGCGTGCGCGGAACGCTGGCGTCATCCGGCAGCGACCTCCAGCTCGAGCTCGCGGCCTTGCCGCTGTCGCTGATCGATAGTATCGCGCCGGGCACGAACTTCGACGGCACCCTGCAGGCCAAGGTTCGGGTGCAGGGCAGCACGGATGCACCGGTGGTCGACGGCACCTACGGCGTCACCGGGCTGCGGCTGCGCCAACCGCAGGCGGCCCTGGTGCCTGCCATCGCCGTGCAGGGCTCCGCCTCGCTGATGGGGCAGCAGGCCAGCATCGATGCGCGACTGAGCGGCGGCGGCGCGACGGCGCTGACGGTGAAGGGCAAGGCGACCCTGCCGCGCGGGGCCGCACCGGTGGCGGGATCGGCGGCACTCTCCGGCACGATCGACCTCGCGCCGTTCGCGCCATTGCTCGGCAACGATATCCGCAATGTCACCGGCCGGCTGCGGCCCAACCTGAACGTCGAGATCGCCGGATCGCGCCTGACCGGCAATGGCACCATCGATTTCTCCAACGGCGCGATCGCGATGCCTGAGTCGGGCTTGCGGCTGAGTGGCGGTGAAGGGCGGTTGTCCCTGCAGGGCGACCTGCTGCAGATCCAGCGGCTTTCCTTCCAGGCGCCCCAGGGTGGCTCGGTGGCGGTGAGCGGCACGCTGCGCATCGATCCGCAGCAGGGTGTCGTGCCCGATCTCACGGTCACCAGCACCAGGGCCTTGCTGGTCAGCCGGCCGGACCTGGCGGCCACGGTCTCGAGCGACCTAAAGATCACGGGCTCGACGGCTACCGAAATCGACGTCACCGGCCCCATCACCATCGATAGAGCCGAGATCGCGGTCGGCGAGCAGACCGCGGCGGCTTTTCCAACCATCGACGTCCGCGAAGTCAACAAGCCCGGCGGAGTGCAGGGCACACCGGTGGCATCAACGAAGCCGCCGCCGCGCAAGCCGCCGCCGCCGCCCGGCGCCACGCCCGTGCGCCTGCAGATCACGATCAATGCCCCGCAGGCGATATTCGTGCGCGGGCGAGGCCTCGACGCCGAGATGAGCGGCAAGCTCGATGTCGCTGGTACACCGGCCGCGCCGACGGTGGTCGGCGGCCTCACGATGCGGCGCGGCGAGTTCAATCTGCTGGGGCGGCGGCTCAATTTCAGCCGCGGCGTTGTCACGCTCGACAATCTCGACCGCATCGACCCGCAGCTCGACTTCGTGGCCAGCACCACCGTCCAGTCGACGACGATCAACGTCACCATCGCCGGCACCTCGCGGGAACCCGTGATCACCGTGAGCGCCATCCCGTCGCTGCCACCCGACGAGGCGATGGCGCTCCTGTTGTTCGGCAAGCCCACCTCGGCACTCAGCGTCTTCGAGCTGGCGCAGGCTGCGCAAGGTCTCGCCGAATTGACCGGTAATCCCTCGGGCACCGGCACGCTTGGCCGACTGCGCGGCGTCCTCGGTCTCGACCGCCTGTCGGTCGGTTCGGGCAGGGGCGCCGATTCGAGCGTGTCGCTGGAGGCCGGCCGCTATGTCGCTCCGGGCGTCTATGTCGGTGCCCGCCAGGGCGCCGCCGGCAACTCCAGCCGCGGTGTCGTCCAGGTCGAGGTGCTGGATCACGTCAAGATCGAGGGCGACGTCGGTGCCGATTCCAACGGCAAGGTCGGCGTGAAGATGGAGTGGGATTACTAGAGCATGGATGGAGTCGAGATCGTCGCTAACGACGCACTAGCGATGCCAGCAATGCTGCCACAATTTTTGCGCCATATGGCGCGCAAAAACCATTGTTATTGACAAGAACGGCAGTTTGCGATACGATCTGCCCGTCTATTGTTCTTTCTCATCGTTCATCTGATTTCGGCCGTCGGGGTATGCCGCTGCCTCATGTGCCCGCGCGCCTGTACATCGTTAATAAACGCGTACTCGACCAGCAGGCGCGGCCTCGAGAAGGGGTTGCGAAAATTGCGCTAATTGCGGAAATGCCCTTTGCCGGGGATGACTGCAGTGCATGCGCTCCCAAAGCCGTGACGTCAGGTGAAATAGTGAGGCACGAAGCGGCTGTTGTTGTGGGTGATGCGCCGCTCGTCCTCGCGCATGCCGATGCCGGCGGACTTGCCCTCGATCACCCACGAGCCGACCAGCGCGTGATTGCCGTCGAACACCGGCAGGGGCTCGTAGGCCTGCCAGACATAGCCTTCGCCGCCATAGTCGCCGGCGGCGGTGTCGAACACGCCCGGCCCGACGATGGTGACGTTGTGGCCCTCGCGGCCGAAGATCGGCTTCTTCACGAAGGCGCCGCCGAGGTCGCGATGCTCGCTGTCGAAGGCGGGCAGCAGGTTGGCGTGGCCAGGGAAGCCTTCCCACAGGAGTGGCAGCAGCATCTTGTTCGACAGGATCATCTTCCAGGCGGGCTCGATGAAGGCCGTCGTGTCGGTCAGCACATTCGCACCGAACTCCTCGCGCACCATCCACTCCCAGGGGTAGAGCTTGCTCAGCACCTGGATCGGCATTTCGTCGGGATCGGTGAAGCGCCGCCCGTTCCAGCCGATCTGGGTGACCGCGATCGGCTTGCCGGCCAGTCCGGCCTGCAGCGCCGTGTCGCGCAGATATTCCGAGGTGGCGAGATCCTCGGGCTGGTCGCCGAAGCGCGCGAAATGCACCAGCCCCTCGGGCGGCAGACGGCGCAGCACCCCGCGCCACGCCTCGATCAGCTTTTCATGGATCGAGTTGAACTGGTCGGCGTCGGGCTTCACGTCCTTCAGCCAGTACCACTGCACGACCGCCGCCTCGTAGAGCGCGGTCGGCGTGTCGGCGTTGTATTCCAGGAGCTTGGGCGGCCCTTTGCCGTCGTAGGCCAGGTCGAAGCGGCCGCAGATCGTCGGATCGGACCGCCGCCACACGCGTTCGATATAGTCGCCCCACGCCGGCGGGATGCGCATGCGCTCCCACAGCTTGTTGGACACGACATGCTCGACCGCCTTGAGGCAGAGGCCGTGCAGCTCCTCGGTCGCCGCCTCGAGCTGGTCGATCTCCTCGGCCGAGAAGGCGTAGCAGGCCTGCTCGGTCCAGTAGGCCTTGCCGTCGAGCACGTAGTAGTCGAAGCCCAGCTGGTCGAGCTTGTTCTGCCAGCCCGGACGCGGCGCCACTGCTTCGCGGCGCATGCTCAGCTCGACCCGGAAGAGGAGCCCGAGTTCCCGGTCGAGCCGAAGCCGCCGCGCTGGCTCTGCGTCGTCGTCGGAGCGGTCTCGCCGGGTGTTGGCTTGGTCGCCGTCTGGCCGGGCGTCGTCGGGGCGGTGACGGAGGGGCCGCCACGAAATAACCAGGGCAGGAGCCAGAAGAAGCCGCCGCCACCGCCGATCGCCGGGGCACAGGAATAGAGCAACGCCGCTCCCGCCACGCCCATCAGGACGAGCTTGATTCCGCGCGACATGCGCGGGCCACCGGGCGGAGGCGAGGGTGGAGGCATGGACACGGATTCAGCTCGTGAGACAGGCGGCGTTGATCAGGCCGAAGCAGGTCGCGAAGCCGCCCGCGGTGATGCCGACCGAGAGGCGATCGGCCTCGATCGCGTGCCTGAGGTCGGGCAGCAGCAGGCGCATCACGACATGCACGATCACCTGCACCACGAGCGCCACCAACGACCACAGCACGACGTCGGTCAGGCTCACCGAATGGGCGATGGTGTTGGCGAGCGGCAGGCAGAAGCCCAGCAGCGCGCCCACCAGGGCCACGGCGGCCGCGGTATTGCCCGCGCGGATCAGAGCGAACTCGCGCCACGGCGTGATCATGACGTAGATCACCAGGAACAGGCCGGCGAGGCCGAAGCCCACGACGACATACCGCACGAAATTGGGAAAGGCCGCCGCCAGCCACTGCACCTCGGGCATGGGCGGAGTCTCTTCCGCTCAGCCGTGCATGGTCAAGCCGCCCGACACGCTGATCGTTTGCCCGGTGATGAAGGCGGCGTCGTCGCTGGCGAGGAAGCAGACGGCGCCGGGGATGTCCTCGGGCTGGCCGACGCGCTTCATCGGGATGGCGTTGATCAGCGCCGCCTTCATCCTCTCGGCGCGCTCGCCCTCGCCGGCGGCGGCCGCCAGCAGGGGCGTGTCGGTCGGGCCGGGGCAGACCGCGTTCAGGGTGATGCCGCGGCGCGCCACCTCGCGCGCCACCGTCTTGGTGAAGGCGATGATCCCGCCCTTGCAGGCCGAGTAGACCGCCTCCTGCGAGGAGCCGACGCGGCCGGCGTCCGAGGCGATGTTGACGATACGGCCGTGGCCGCGCGTCACCATGCCCTTCAGCACCACGTGGCTCATGTTGATCGGGCCGCGCAGGTTGATGGCGATCAGCTGGTCCCAGAGGTCCGGCGTCGTGTCGACGAAGTTGAGGAAGCGGTCCCAGCCCGCGTTGTTCACCAGGATGTCGGTTGGCCCCATCTCGCTCTCGAACTCGCCAATCGCCTTGCCGACGGCGGCATAGTCGGCGATGTCGACGCTCGAGACGAAGGCTTTGCCGCCGGTCTCGGTGATCTCACCGGCGACCTTGTTGGCGGCGTCGCGGTTCTTGTCGAACACGCCGACCTTGCAGCCGTACTGGGCGAAGCGCCGGCAGATGGCGCTGCCGATCGCGCCGCCACCGCCGGTGACGATGACGTTCTTGGCGTTCAGTCCGCGCATGACCGGTTCCTCAGAGGGGTGAGTAGGGATCGAACTTGGGCTTGCGCTTCTCGAGGTGCGAGGCGAGGCCCTCCTTCACCTCGGGCCCCATGAAGCCCAGCATCTCGAGCGCGGTCGAGGCGTCGAACGACGGGCCCATCATGCGCAGCCAGTTGTTCAGCGCGTACTTGGTGAAGCGGATCGAGGTCTGCGCGCCCTCGGCGAGCTTGGTCGCGACCTCGAGGCCCTTGGCCTCGAGCTGGTCATCCTCGACACACATGGAAACGAGCCCGATGCGCTCGGCCTCCTCGCCGTCGACCGCCTCGCAGAGCAGCAGGTAGTACTTGGCCTTGGCCATGCCGCAGAGCAGCGGCCATACGATCACCGCGTGGTCGCCGGCGGCGACGCCGAGCCTTGTGTGGCCATCGATGATCTTGGCCTTCTTGGAGGCGATCGACACGTCGGCCAGGATGCCCGCGACCAGGCCCGCGCCGACGGCCGGGCCGCGCATGGTGCTGACGATCGGCTTGGAGCAGTTGATCACGTTGTAGACGATGTCGCGCGCTTCCTTCCAGGTGCGCAGCAGCGCGTTGTAGTCCTTCATGTTGTTTTCGATGAGATCGAAGTCGCCGCCCGCCGAGAACACCTTGCCGCCGGCGCCCTGGATGATAACGCAGTTGATCGTGTCGTCGCCGTCGATGTCGCGCCACACGTTGACCAGCTCGGTGTGCATGATCGCGTCGGTCGCGTTGTACTTGTCGGGCCGGTTCATGGTCACCCGCAGCACCTTGGGATGCGGGCGATCGAACAGCAGGCGCTGGTAGCGTTTTTGCCAGTCGGACATCGAGGTTCCTCCGTTTCCGGAGGAACCTAGCGGTCGCTGCGGGCCGTGCCTAGGACTGGCTGGGCAACAACACCTGCACGTCTTTCGCCATCTGTGGCAACACGGCGTCGGGCTTGGCCTTCTGCGAGACGACCGACTGCAGGTGATCCTTGATCACGTCGGTGATCTTGATGCCGTTGTCTCCGGGAAACGCGTACCAGCCGGTCGACTTGGGCAGCTGCCTGATGGCCACCAGATGATTGGGATTCTTGTCGTAATAGGGCTTCAGCAGCTTGGGATCGTCGGCCGCGGCCAGGGCCGATGGGAAGTAGCCGGTGGCCTGCACCATCATGGTGGCGCCGACCGGGCCGGTGGCGAACTTGATGTACTCCCACGCCGCCTTCTGCCGCGCGGGATCCTTGGTGAACAGCATGGCGACGTTTCCGCCCAGCGGCAGGCGGCCGTCGGGCTGGATGGGGAAGGGCCCGGTCAGCAATTTGAACCTGTCGCCGACCTGCTTCGTGACGCCGCCCAGCCGCGAGGTCGAGTGGCCCCAGATGCCCATGCTGCCGGAGGTGAAGTCCTGCAGCGACACGCTCTGCGAGACATCGCGCATGGTGCCTTCGGTGATCATGCGGTTGAGCGTGTCGATGGCGACCTTGCCGGCGGGTCCGTCGAAGGCGACCTTCTTCTCGTCGGCCGTCAGCATCGTGCCACCGTTGGAGAAGACCAACGCCTGCCACATCCAGTTGCCGGTGATGTCCCAGTCGAACTGGTAGCCCTGGGTCGAGCCGCCCAGCGCCTTGATCTTGCGCGCAAGCGCAAAGATGCCGTCCCAGTCGGCGGGAAGCGCCGTGGCATCGCCGCCAGCCTTGGTCACGAGATCGGCGTTGTAATAGATGATGGGCGTCGACAGCGAGAAGCCGATGCCGAGCTGCTTGCCGCCGAAGCGGCCGATATCGAGCAGTCCCGGCGCGTGACCATAGCTCTTGAAGTCGGCGTCGGCGGCAATGAACGGATCGAGCGGCTGGGCGAGCGCGCGGTCGTAGAACACGCGTTGCCGGTTCAGGCCGTGATAAGCCACATCCGGCAGGGTGTTGGTGACGGCGGCCCGGAGAGTGGCCTGTGCCACTTCCTCGTACGCGGGCTGTGGCGCCAGGAAGGTGACCTTGTATTGCGGATAGGCCTTGGCGAACTCCGCGGCGATCTGCTCGTGCAGGGTCTTGAACAGATCGGGCGTCGAGTAGAGCACCTTGATCTCGGTCTGCGTCTGGGCGCGCAGCGCCGGGGCGGCGAGCGTTGAGGCGGCTACGCCGGCGAGCAGAGTGCGTCTCTTCATGAAAGTCCTCCTGTCTTCAGCCCTTGAGGCCGGTGAGCGTCATGCCCTCGATGAATCGCCGCTGCGCAAACAGGAAGGCGATCACCAGCGGCGCCGTGATGATCGCGGTGCCGGCCATCAACGGGCCGTAGTCGGTGCCGGCTTCGGTGTTGCGGAGATAGACCGTGCCCAGCGCCGGCATCGCCATGTCCGGCGAAGTCACGACCAGCAAGGGCCAGAAGTAGTCGTTCCAATGGATGACGACCGACAGGATGCCGAAGGCGACCAGCGCCGGCATGGCGGCCGGCAGCATGATGCGCCAGACGATCGAGAACTCCGACAGGCCGTCGAGCCGAGCAGCGTGAATCAGGTCGTCGGGGATGGTGCGGAAGAACTGGCGGATCCAGAAGATGCCGAACACCGAGATGATCGATGGCATGACCAGCGCGGGGTAGGTGTTCAGGAGACCGGCCTGCGACAGCAGGATATAGTGCGGGATCGCCGGCACGTGGCCGGGGATCAGCAGTCCCACCAGCACCAGGGCAAACAGAGGCTTGGCCATGCCGAAGCGCAGCTTGGCGAGCGCGTAGGCGGCAGGGAGGGCGATCAGAACCTGCAGGCTGAAGATCGTCGCCGTCACGATGACGCCGTTCAGCAGATAGCGATGCAGCGGCACCTTCTCGAAGGCGACCGTGAAGTTGCGCAGGGCATCCCAGCGCTGCGGCAGAAGGTGGATGTCGGTGGTGAAGATCTCGTCGGCAGGTTTTGCCGCGAGCGACAGCAGCCAGATGAAGGGCGCGAGCACGACTACTGCACCCGACAGCAGCACGACATGCCGAAAGACGGCGAAGGCCGTCATGAATAGTGCACCCGCTTCTCGGCGAGGCGCGCCTTGATCAAGGTCAGCAGCAGGACGAAGGCCAGGAAGACGACGGTGATGGCCGCGCCATAGCCGGCGCGGAAGAAGCTGAAGCCCTCCTGGTACATGGTGTAGAGCAGCACCTCGGTCGCCTTGTTGGGACCGCCCTCGGTCAGCACCGCCACCGTGTCGAACACCTGGAAGCTGCGGATGGCGCTGATGATCAGCACGAACGACAGCGCCGGCCCCAGCATCGGCAGGGTCACGGTGACGAAGCGGGTCCACGGGCCGTCGGCGCCATCGATGGCCGCGGCCTCGTAGAGATCGCGCGGGATCGATTTGAGGCCGGCCAGCAACAAAACCATGTTGAGGCCGAGCGCCTGCCAGATGCCGATGGCGGCCAGCGTGAAGAGGGCGAGGTCGGGGTTCTTGAGCCAGTTCTGCTTGGGCAAGCCCAGCGTTTCGATGATCAGGTTGATCAGGCCGAAGCTCGGATGGAGCATGATCTCCCACACCGTCGCCATCGCGATCAGCGTCGCGGTGACCGGCAGGAAGTAGGCGGCGCGGTAGAAGGCGCGGCCCCACGTGCCGGCTTCGATCAGCAGCGCGACGCCCAACGCCAGGCCGACCGACAGGGGCACGACCAGGGCAACGTAGAGGATCGTGTTGGACAGTGACTTCCAGAACACGCGATCGGTCGCGAGATGGACGTAGTTGCCGAGCCCGATCCAGTTCAGGGTCGGCGCGCCGAACTGCCAGTCGGTGAAGGACAACACGAAGGTGGCAAGCGTCGGCAGGATCAGGATTCCGAGCAGGCAGACCATTGCCGGTCCGCTCAGCATATAGGCCGCGATCGCCTCGGCGCGCGCTTGGCCGGAGCGCGGGGCCGGCCGCTCATTGACCAGCGGCAGCGCCGTGGTGGTCATCGCGGGCTGATGCTCCGGCCGGCGCGGTCGAACAGCAGCGCCCGCTCGCACCGCGCCTGCAGCGTTACCTCCGCGCCCGGCGGCACCACGTTGGCGATCTCGGGTGTGCTGCGGGCGATCACGCGTTGTCCGCCCGCGATCTCGACATGCACGAAGAGGTCGGAACCGAGATTCTCGCGCAGGCGCACGGTGCCGGGGAGGCCTGCGGCGTTGGCGTCGGCCACGTCGCAGTGCTCGGGCCGGATGCCGACGGAAAGCGCGGTGCCCGCCGGCAATCCGGTCGCAATGGGCAAGACGCCGCCGGGAACAACGATGCCGCCGCCGTCACGCGCCGTCCCGGGCAGCACATTGATCTTGGGACTGCCGATGAATTCGGCGACCCGCAGCTCGACGGGGTGATCGTAGATCTCGGCTGGCGGCGCCACCTGCAGGACCTCGCCGCCCATCATCACGGCGACGCGGTCCGACATGGTCATGGCCTCGACCTGGTCATGGGTGACGTAGATGCAGGCCACGCCCGAGCGGCGATGCAGCTCGGCGATCTCGGCACGGGCGGCGACGCGCAGCTTGGCGTCGAGGTTGCTGAGCGGCTCGTCCATCAGGAAGACGCGAGGATTGCGCACCATGGCGCGGGCGAGCGCGACGCGCTGACGCTGGCCGCCGGACAGTTGACCGGGCTTGCGGTCGAGGAAAGTCTCGATCTGCAACGCTTCGGCCGCGCGATGCACGTCGCGGGCGATCGTGCCGGAGGCGCCGCGGGCGGTCGGATGCAGGCGGCGGATCAGCGGCAGGCGCTGCCACGGCCGCGTCCGCCGCATCAGGAGCGGCAGGCCGATGTTCTCGGCCACCGTCATATACGGGTAGAGGGCGTAGGACTGGAACACCATGGCCACGTCGCGCTCGCGCGGCAGCAGGCCGTCGACGGTCTGGTTGCCGAGCGCAATGGAGCCGTCGTCGGCGTGATCGAGGCCGGCGATGATGCGCAGCAGGGTGGATTTTCCGCAGCCTGACGGGCCCAGCAGGGTCAGGAATTCACGCGGCCCGACCTCGAGCGACACGTCCTTCAACACGCGCGTTGCGCCAAACGACTTGCTGACGCCGCGGACGGAGATGCCGGACTGGAAGGCAGTGGCAGGCGCGATCACGCCCGGTCGTTAACGTTCACTCGTTGCGCAACTCTTGCCGTTGCGTTTCAGCTGTGTGACGGCGACTGCAACAGACGGGATAACTTGGAGCGAGGCGTCAACGCCGGATGTTGCCGGCGCTCCATTGGCCGGCGTTGGCGAAGCGCACGGCTTCTTCCGCCGCGCGAACCAGGGCGCGCGCCTTGAGCACGCTCTCCTGGTACTCGGCCTCGAGGTCGGAATCGGCGACGACTCCGACGCCAGCCTGCACGTACATCACGTTGTCCTTCACCAAGCCGGTACGGAGCAGGATGCAGGTGTCCATCGAGCCGTTCGCAGCGAAGTACCCCGCGCAGCCCGCATACATGCCGCGGCGGACCGGCTCCACTTCGTCGATGATCTCCATGGCGCGGACCTTGGGCGCTCCCGACAGGGTGCCGGCCGGGAAGCCGGCCTTGAGCGCGTCGATCGCCTCCAGCCCGTCCTCGAGCGTGCCCTCGACATGGCTCGAGATGTGCTGGAGGTGGCTGTACTTCTCGATGGTGAACTGCTCGACGACGCGCACCGAGCCGATCTTGGCGACGCGGCCGACATCATTGCGCGCCAGGTCGAGCAGCATCAGGTGCTCGGCGTGCTCCTTGGGGTCGGCCAGCAGCTTGTCGGCCAGTTGCTTGTCTTCTTCGGGCGTGGCGCCGCGCCGGATGGTGCCGGCGAGCGGGCGGATGGTGACGGTGTTGTCGCGCAAGCGCACCAGGATCTCGGGGCTGGAGCCCACGATCGAGAAGTCACCGTAGTCGAAGAAGATCAGGAACGGCGAGGGGTTGATGCGCCGCAGCGCGCGGTAGAGCGACAGCGGCGGCAGCGTGAAGGGCACCGAGAAGCGCTGCGAGGGTACGATCTGGAAGGCGTCGCCGGCACGGATGTACTCCTTGCAGGTCGCGACCATCTGCTTGAAGTCTTCCTTCGACATGTTGGCCTCGGGCTCGGGCAGCTCGTCGAGCTCCTCGGCACTGTCGCGGCGGAAGGGCAGGGCGCGCTCGAAGTCCGAGACGGCGTCGGCCAGGCGCTCCTGGGCGGACTCGTACGCGGCACGGGCGCTGGTGTCTGTCCGCGGCCACACCGGCGTCACCAAGGTGACGTTGTCCTCGAGGCGATCGAAGATGCAGATGATGGTCGGCCTGACCATGATCGCGTCGGGCAGCCCGATCGGATCGGGGTTCTTGTCCGGCAGCCGCTCCATGTCGCGGACCATGTCGTAGCCCAGGAAGCCGAACAGGCCTGATGCCATGGGCGGCAGACCGGGCGGCAGGTCCATCTGGCATTCGCGGATCAGGCCGCGCAGCGTCTCCAGCGGACGACCCTCGAGGGCCTCGAAGGCCTGGGCATCGCTGCGGGCGCGGCGGTTGATCTCGGCCTGGCCCTTGCGGCAGCGCCAGATGACGTCGGGCTTGAAGCCGATGATCGAGTAACGGCCGCGCACTGAGCCGCCTTCCACCGATTCCAGCAGGAAGGAGTTGGCGCGGCCATCGCAGAGCTTGAGATAGGCCGACACCGGGGTCTCGAGGTCGGCCACCAGCTTGGTCGAGACGAGCTGCGGCTTGCCGGCATCGTAGACGCCGGCGAAGGCGTCGAATTCAGGCGAGAGCGACATGGTCCACTCGCGGGCTTACGGCTGGTTCTGAGGCCTGAAGGCCGCGATGAACGCCGGCTCGTCGACCGATACGCCGAACTTGGTGCGCAGCGCCGCGACCAGCTGGAGGATGAGGTCGTTGGCGACCATCGAATCGAGCTGCTTGCCGAAGCGCTCGATCGCCTCCTTGTCCTTGGCTAGATCAACCGGTTCGATCTGCTTCAGGCGTACCAGCACGCTGCCCTCGGCGGTGCGTACCGACTGGGCCTTGTCGGGCGGCAGCTTGAACAGCTCCACTACCACGGGCTGGGTGAGATAGTTGCCCTGGTCGGCTTCGAAACGCGTCACCGGCTTGGTCGTGCGCGCCTCGAGGCCCAATTCCTTGGCCAGCGCCTCGAAGGTCGTGCCGGCATTGGCCTTTTCAAGCGCCGCCTTGACCTTGGCGTCGGCGAGCTTGCGGCGTTCCTCGGTCTGCCAGGCCTCGGTCACCTTGGCCTCGACCTCGGTCAGGGAGGGCACGCGGGCAGGCGTGACGCGGTCGGTGCGCACGATGAAGTACTCGCCGCGTGGCGTCTCCAGCAGGTCGCTCTCGGCGCTTTCGCGCGTGGCGAACGCCGCCTGGACGAGCTCGTTGGCAGCCGGACCGATCACGACCTGCTTGCCCTCGGCGTCCTGGCCGCGGGCATCGACGTTTTCATAGGTCTTGATCTTGAGCCCGAGCTCCTCGGCCGCGGTCTTCATCGACTGGGTCTTGGCCAGCACACGCTCGAAATCGGTGACCTGCTTGATCAAAAGGTCGGGCGCCATCTGGGCCCGCAGCTCCTTCTCGAGCTTGTCCTTCACCTCGTCGAACGGCACCGCCTTGCCGGGGGTGATACTGTTGATGCGCACGATGTGCCAGCCGAGCGGCGACTGGATCGGAGCGGGCGCGACGCCGACCGGCAGGTTGAACACGCCGTCGGCGAGCGGGCCGGGCGGCAGGTCCTTCTTGGTGACGGGGCCGAGCTTGATCACGCCGTCGGCGTTGCCCAGCACCTGCTTGGCTGCGTCCTCCAGCGTCTTGCCCGCGGTGACGGCGGCGATGATCGCCTTGGCTTTGTCCTCCGAATCGGCCATCGCCTGGTCGACGTCGCGCTTCTCGGCGGTGCCGAACTCGGCGGAACGCGCCTCGTACTCCTGCTTCACCATGTCGGCCGTCACGCCGACCTGGGACATGACGTCGTCCGCCGTCATCAGCACGTAGGAGAAGGCGCGGAACTCGGGGATCTGGAACTTGGTCTTGTTGGCCTCGAAGTAGGCGTTGAGCTGCTCGGCCGTGGGCTTGGGCACGTCGGTGATGAGGGCGTCGGGGACGTAGATCGTCTCGGCGATGCGCTTTTCCGCCTCCATCTTGAAGATGGCATCACGCAGCGACTTGGGCGCCAGGCCGGCGGGCTGGACGGCCCCGAACAGCTGATTGGCCGCGATCTCGCGGCGCACCTCGGTGAGGTACTGCTGCTCGCTGATGCGGGCCTGCTGCAGGCGGTTACGGAAGAGCAGGGGATCGAACGAGCCGCCGGTATTGTGGAAGGCAGGATTGCGCTGGATCGCCGCCATCACCTCGGCGTCGCTCACCACCAGGCCGAACTGTTGGACGGCATAGTCGAGTACCGCGCGCTGGATGACCTCTTCGAGGGCGCGCACGTGCAGGCCGAAACGCAGCGCCTGCTCGGGCTCGGGCCGCTGGCCGGTCTGGCGCTGGATGCCTTCGAGCTGGCGGTTGAACTGGTCTTTCACCTCGTTGATCGAGACCGACGCGCCGCCGACCCAGCCATAGACAGGGATGTGCATGCCGCCGACATGGGCGACTTCGTTACTGCGCCCGCCCATCCGTAGCATGTCGCCGACGCCCCAGAAGCCGAAGCTGACGATCAGCATGCCGAAGAGGATGAACAGGATGATGAAACGGGCGTATTTGCGGAACGTATTCACGGACTGGGCTTGAGCGGTTTTGTCAGGCGGGCATGCCTACCACCCGACCCTGTGGCAGGCAACCAACGGGCCTGATAGACATCCGCGACACAATTCGGGGATTTTGATGGCACGGACACGGCGGCCGCTGATTGCCGGCAACTGGAAGATGAATGGTCTTCGCGCCGATGCCCTGGCACTGGCCAAGGGTGTGGCGGACGGCGTCAAGCAGGCCAAGTGGAGCGATCGGGACGTGCTGATCTGCCCGCCGGCCACCCTGGTCCTGGCGGTGGCCGAAGCCGTCAAGGGTAGCGGCGTTTTCGTCGGCGGACAGAACTGTCACGCGAAGGCGAGCGGGGCGCATACCGGCGATGTCTCGGCCGAGATGCTGCGCGATTGCGGCGCCACGCATGTGATCGTGGGCCACTCCGAGCGTCGCGCCGACTGCGGCGAGACCGACGCCATCGTGCGTGCGAAGGCGGAGGTGGCGTGGCGGGCCGCCCTGCTGCCGATCGTATGCATCGGCGAGACCCTGGCCGAGCGTGAGGCGGGTAAGACGTTGGCGGTGCTGGAAGGCCAGTTGAAGGGCAGCGTGCCGGCCGGCTCGACGGCAGCCAATCTGGTCGTGGCCTACGAGCCGGTCTGGGCGATCGGCACCGGCAAGACGCCGACCACGCCCGAGGTGGCCGCAGCCCACGCGCACATTCGCAAGGTCCTGGGTGGCTTGTTGGGGGAGGCGGCCGGTGTGCGTCTTCTCTATGGCGGCTCGGTGAAGGGCAGCAATGCTGTGGAATTGCTGGCAGCGGGCGACGTCGACGGCGCCCTGATCGGCGGCGCCAGCCTGAAAGCCGACGAATTTTTGGCTATCGCCAAGGCGGCCTAAAGGGTTTAGAAGCGCCCGCTTATCCTGTAGGACGAAATGGACGCGGTTCGAGGCTTTCTGCACGATTGGCGCTTGGTGTTGCTGATCATCCATGTCGGCGTCACCGCCGCGATGATCGTGGTCATCCTGCTCCAGCGCAGCGAAGGCGGCGGGCTCGGCATGGGCCGCACCGATGCGCTGTTCTCCGTGCGCGGCCAGGCCAACGTGCTGTCGCGAATGACCGCGATCTTTGCCGGCTGCTTCTTCTTTCTCAGCCTGATCATGGCCTGGAGCATGACCGACACGTCGCGCAGCACGCGCTCGATCATCGATCGCATGCCCGCGACGCCAGCTGCGCCGGCAACGCCCGGTGCCGGTGGTGCCGCTCCTGCGCCGGCGGCTCCGGCCGCTCCCGCGGCGCCCACCGCGCCCACCCGCTAGGAACAAGTAACATGCGAGCCTGTTCTCTCCGCCGAAGCTCCTCCGGCGGAGGGATTTCCCCATGGCCGCATCCCGCAACGTTTTGTATGCTGTAAGCCCATGACGCGCTTTATTTTCATAACGGGCGGCGTGGTTTCCTCGCTTGGTAAGGGTCTTTCGTCGGCGGCGCTGGGGTCGTTGCTGCAGGCGCGCGGCTATCGCGTCCGGCTGCGCAAGCTCGACCCCTACCTCAACGTCGACCCGGGCACGATGAGCCCCTATCAGCACGGCGAGGTATTCGTCACCGACGACGGGGCGGAGACCGACCTCGATCTCGGCCACTACGAACGGTTCACCGGCGTCGATGCCCGCCAGAGCGACAACATCACGACCGGCCGCATTTATTCCTCGGTGATCGCCAAGGAGCGACGCGGCGAATATCTCGGCGCCACGGTGCAGGTGATCCCGCATATCACCGACGCCATCAAGGAGTTCATCGTCTCGGGCACCGAGGAGGAGGACTTCGTGCTGGTCGAGATCGGCGGCACCGTGGGCGACATCGAGGGCCTGCCGTTCCTCGAGGCCATCCGACAGCTCGGCAACGAGCTCGGCCGCGAGCGCACCATGTTCGTGCACCTGACGCTGCTGCCCTGGGTGCCAACGGCCGGCGAGCTCAAGACCAAACCGACACAGCATTCGGTGAAGGAGCTGCTGAGCGTCGGAATCCAGGCTGACCTGCTGGTCTGCCGCTCAGGCGACAAGGAGATCCCGGCCAGCGAGCGGCGCAAGATCGCGCTGTTCTGCAACGTCAAGCCGGAGCGCGTCGTCGAGGCGCGCGACGTCGACACGATCTACCAGGTGCCGATCGCCTATCACGAGCAGGGCTTCGACGCCGAGGTCTGCCGCTATTTCGGCCTCGAGGCCGACAAGGAGCCCAACCTCGAGCGCTGGCGCGGCGTGGTGCGCTCGGTGCGCGAGCCCGAGGGCAAGGTCACCATCGCGGTGGTCGGCAAGTACACGGTGCTCCTCGATGCCTACAAGTCGCTCAGCGAGGCGCTGACCCACGGCGGTTTCCGCAGCAACGTGAAGGTCGGCCTCGAGTGGATGGACTCCGAGATCTTCGAGCGCGACGACGCCGTCAGCCATCTCGAGCACGTGCACGGCATCCTGGTGCCCGGTGGCTTCGGCGAGCGCGGCACCGAGGGCAAGATTCATGCGGTGAAGTTCGCGCGCGAGCGCAAAGTGCCGTTCCTCGGCATCTGCTTCGGCATGCAGATGGCCGTGATCGAGGCTGCCCGCAATCTGCTCGGCCTCGAGGGCGCCTCGTCGACCGAGTTCGGACCGTGCGAGCATGCCGTGGTCGGCCTGATGACCGAATGGATCAAGGGCAACCAGCTCGAAAAGCGCGCTGCCAACGGTGACCTTGGCGGCACAATGCGGCTCGGCGCCTATCCCGCCCATCTGAGGCCCGGCACCAAGGTGCACGATATCTACGGCGAGGACGTCATCAGCGAGCGCCATCGCCATCGCTACGAGGTCAACGTCAACTACAAGGACCGGCTGGAGCAGGTGGGACTGCGTTTCTCGGGCATGTCGCCCGACGGCATCTTGCCCGAGATCGTCGAAATCCCCGACCATCCCTGGTTCATCGGTGTGCAGTACCATCCGGAGCTGAAATCCCGGCCGTTCGCGCCCCATCCGCTGTTTTCGTCCTTTATCGGGGCGGCCAAGGCCCAGAGCCGGCTCGTCTGATTCCTCCATCGGCGGGGAGGAAGGTTTTCGCCGGGACGTATTTCGGTCATGTTCTTCGGCTGGAATCCGCTGCTATGAACCGTCTTTTCGGCCTTTTTATCCTTGCCGCCGCTCTGGTGGCCGCCGGCGTTTGGGGCGAATCGGTCGCCCAGTCCCAGGGCAAGGCCGAGCGGCGCGATGCGATCTTCCTGCGCTTCCCGGAAATGTCGCAGCGCTATTGGGAGAATTCCGAGACCAACGCCGCCAGTCACAAGGTGGTCGCGGTGCCGATGCCCAAGCAGTGCGCCTTCCTTTATGCCGATTCCTATTCGCGGGGTCAGATGAGCGAGAGCGAGGTGCAGCAGCTCGCCGTCTCCAACTGCAACCGCAAGCTCCAGGAGCTGGGCCCGCTGGGGGAGAACTACAATGTCGACTGCCGCTGCCAGGTCATCCTCAGCAACGAGCACTATGTCGTGCCGCGCAGCAGCCTGCCGACGGAATCCTACGGACCCGTGTCGATCTTCTATCGCGACCCGACCGGTAATGTGGCGCGCCTGAACGGGCTTGCCCGGTACGGCGCCCTGATCGGCCGTGACCGATCGGTGACGTTCGGCGTCGACAATCCGCGCGGCGAGCAGGTCTGCGAAGGCACCTTCACCAACGACGCGCCGGCCAGCGGCCGCTTCACGATGTCCTGCTTCAACGGCAAGTTCTCCGGCAGAGGCACTTATCAGAGCAAGACCGGCGCGCCCAACGATCATATCATCGCCCGCGGGCAGACAGCCCAGGGCCTGCCCGTCGTCATGGTGATCGGCCTGCCGGCGCAGTTGGCTGTCGGCACCTACGGAGGCATCTGACACATGCGGCGCCTCACGATCCTGGTGATGGTCGTATTCGCGCCGTCGCTCGCCCTGGCGCAGAGCGCAGGCGAGGTTGAGCGTTGCTTCCAGAATCCCGGATCGTGCGGGCAGGGCGGCGCACCTCCAGTCGCTGCCCAGCCGCAGCCGCAGCCAGCGCCATCAGGCGGTGGAGGACATGTCGCGACGCGGCCGAACGTGCCGGCGCCGGACTATGCGACGGTGCTGCAGAGTCCCGAGGCCGATCGCAGGAAGATCCAGGAATCGCTCAGCACGCTCGGCAAGTACAATGGACCGATCGACGGCAACCTGCAGTCCGACGCCACGGTCAAGGCGATCCAGGACTGGCAGAAGGGCCGCGGCACCAATCCCGTCGGCAAGCTGACGCCGCAGGAAGCGCAGCAGTTGAACGCCGAGGCAGCGCGCGCGCCGATCCGGCGCGTCGACCCGTCGACGCAGATGGCCACTCCAGCGCCGACACCGCTGCAGCCGCCCGCTTCGCCGAAGTCCAACGCCGACGCGCTGAAGGACCTGCAGGCACGGCTGGCGGAACGGCGCAAGGCAGCCGAACCCAAGGCCGAGGCAGCCGCGCAATCGCTGATCCGCGATCTCAAGGCCTATGTCGCCGCCGACGGCAAGGGCGTCGCAGGTGAGCAGTTCGCAGGCTTCGCCAAGTGGTATGCCGAGAACAAGACGGCCAGCCGCGCCGTGGGCGACATTGCGCCGGTGATCGACGACTACGGCGATGCGAAGGTCGGCGCCGCCGTCACCAGCGAGATCCTGATCGAGACCAAGAAGGACGCGTCCAACCAGTCGCAGTGCCTGGTCTTCGCCTGGATCGAAGGCAATCCGCGCAAGAACGCCCAGGTCTTCTCCTGCGACGACGTCGCCGGCGTCGAGAAGTGGAAGACCGACCAGTCGCTCAAGAGCGCCTGGCGTTAGTCTCGTTGGACCGCGGGCGGTCCGACAAGCGAGCCACGACACCATCACTTGCTCCATACCGGTCTGGCCGCTAGAGAAACCGCGCCAAACCAGGAGTCCCGCCCGATGAGTGTCATTGCCGACGTCCGCGCCCGCGAAATCCTCGACAGCCGCGGCAATCCGACCGTCGAGGTGGAGGTCGAGCTCGACAGCGGCGCCATGGGCCGCGCCGCGGTGCCGTCAGGCGCCTCGACCGGCGCGCACGAGGCGGTCGAGCTGCGCGACGGCGACAAGAAGCGCTACGGGGGCAAGGGCGTGCTGAAGGCGGTCGAGGCGGTGAACGCCGAGATCATGGACCTGCTGGCGGGCCTCGATGCGCGTGAGCAGATCAAGATCGACCGCGCCCTGATCGAGCTCGACGGCACGCCGAACAAGGGCCGGGTGGGCGCCAATGCGATCCTCGGCGTGTCGCTCGCCGTCGCCAAGGCCGCGGCCATCGACGCCAACCTGCCGCTCTATCGCTATGTCGGCGGCAGCCAGGCCTCGATCCTGCCGGTGCCGATGATGAACATCATCAACGGCGGCGTTCATGCCGACAACCCGATCGACATCCAGGAATTCATGATCATGCCGGTCAAGGCCGACCGGTTCGCCGAGGCCTTGCGCATGGGCTCCGAGGTGTTCCACGCCCTGAAGAGCCAGCTGCATGACGCCGGCCACAACACCAATGTCGGCGACGAAGGCGGCTTCGCCCCCAATCTCGCGTCGGCCGACGAAGCGCTGGGCTTCATCATGAAGTCGATCGAGCAGGCGGGCTACAAGCCGGGCGAGGACGTCATGCTGGCCCTCGATCCGGCTTCGACCGAGTTCTTCAAGAAAGGCAAGTACGAGCTCGAAGGCGAGAAGAAGTCGCTCGATCAGGCGGGCATGGTCGAATACTACGCCGACCTGGTGAAGCGTTACCCGATCGTCTCGATCGAGGACGGCATGGCCGAGGACGACATGAAGGGCTGGAAAGCGATTACCGACAAGCTCGGCAAGCAGATCCAGTTGGTCGGTGACGATCTCTTCGTCACCAATCCCAAGCGCCTGGCCCAGGGCATCAAGGACGGGCTCGCCAACGCCATCCTGGTGAAGGTGAACCAGATCGGCACGCTCACCGAGACCATGGAGGCCGTGACGATGGCGCGGCAAGCCTCGTACGGCGCTGTGATGTCGCATCGCTCGGGTGAGACGGAGGATTCCACCATCGCCGATCTCGCGGTCGCGACAGGCTGCGGTCAGATCAAGACCGGATCGCTGTCGCGCTCGGATCGGCTGGCCAAGTACAACCAGCTCCTGCGCATCGAGGAGCAGCTCGGCCCACAGGCGACCTACGCCGGCACGTCGATCCTGCGCGGCCGCTAATCTTGCCGGACCGCGGACCTCCAGGTCCGCTCATGCTCTTCTGGACCGTGCGCACAGGATCATGAGCGCGCGAGCACGCGCGCGGTCCGAAAAAGCCTGACCATGAGCGGGCCTGGAGGCCCGCGGTCCGGCAAGAAGACTACGACTTGAACGCCACCTCGTAGTGGGTGGCGAAATCGTCGAAGTCACTGAGGGCGGCGCGTCCCTCCGGCTCGACGACGGACACCGAGATGTCGGGGCCGGTGAAGGCCTCGATCGCCTGGCGCGATTCCCACAGTGTAAGGGCGACGAACTCTGTCCGGCGGTCGGTCTCACGACGCAGCAGCCAAGCGCCGCGATGGCCGGCTATGTGCTTCAGCTCGGGAACCACGCTGCCGGCGAAGTGCTGCAGATAGGCATCGGCCTTGGCGGGTTCGGCGCGTCCGCGCCACAAGCGGGCGATCATGTCAGGTCACTCCTTCGAAACGGGTTTCGTTGGCGAGTTGGCGGCCGATCACCAGCCGCTGGATGTCGGAAGTACCCTCGTAGATCGTGGTGACGCGCACGTCGCGATAGAGGCGCTCGACCGGGAAGTCGTTGAGATAGCCGTAGCCGCCATGGATCTGGATGGCGGCTGAGCACACCTTCTCGGCCATCTCTGAGGCGAACAGCTTGGCCATCGACGCTTCCTTGAGGCAGGGCGTGCCCTCGTCGCGCAGGCGGGCGGCGTTCAACACCATCAGCTCGGCCGCCTGCAGCGAAGTCGCCATGTCGGCGAGCCGAAAGGCGACGGCCTGATGCTCGATGATCGGCTTGCCGAAGGTCCGGCGCTCCTTGGCGTAGGTGAGGGCGGCGTCATAGGCGGCGCGCGCCATACCGACCGATTGGGCGGCGACGCCGATGCGGCCGCCCTCGAGGTTCCCGAGCGCAATGCGCAGCCCTTCGCCTTCCTCGCCCAGCATCTGGTCCGGCAGGACCTCGCAATTGTCCAACACGACGTGGCAGTGATCGGACGAGCGCTGGCCCATCGTGTGCTCGATGCGCGCGACGGTGTAGCCTGGCGTTCTGGTCGGCACGATGAACGCGGAGATGCCGCGCTTGCCGGCAGCCGGATCCGTAACGGCGAAGACCAGCGCGACATCGGCACTGCGGCCCGAGGTGATGAACTGCTTGGCGCCGTTCAGCACGAATTTGTTGCCGACACGGTCGGCGCGAGTCGTGATCGACGCGGCATCCGAGCCGGCGCCCGGTTCGGTGAGGCAGAAGGCACCGAGCAGCTCGCCGCGGGCGAGAGGGCGCAGGAAGCGTTCCTTCTGCTGCGCTGTGCCGTGCCGCAGCAGCGGCAGGCAGACCAGCGAATTGTGGACCTGGAAGGCGGTCGAAGACGCGCCGTCGGCGGCCGCGATCTCCATGATGGCGAGCGCATAGGAGACGTAGTCGGTGCCGGCGCCGTCGAACTCCGGCGGCACGGTCATGCCCAGCAGGCCGAGTTCGCCCATGCGGTGGAAGACCTCGCGCGGAAAGCGCGGCGTGCGGTCGCGTTCGGCCGCCGTTGGCGCCAGTTCGCGCATGGCAAACTGGCGCGCCATATCGCGGATCTGGCGCTGGCCCTCGTTCAGCATCCCGCGAAGCTACGAAGAGGGCTGTCGCCGGTATTGGCTAAAATTGGCGGCGCCGGTATTTTCCCATGTGGCCCGCATCGACCCCAGGAACTCGACGCAATACTGGTGGGACCGTCATCTCACCGGCCTCAGCCTGTTGTGCGCCGACTTCACCACTCACGAATACCCGCCGCATGTCCACGAGGCGCTGGTCGTCGCCGTGACCGAGCAGGGCGGCTCCGTCATCAAGAGCCGCGGCCAGGTCGAGGAGGCCACGCCCTCGACGCTGTTCGTGTTCAATCCGGCCGAGCCCCATGCCGGCTGGATGGGCTGGAGCGAGCGCTGGCAATACCGCTCGATGTATCTGACGCAGGCCGCCCTCGATCAGGTGGCGGCGGGCCTCGGAATCGAGAAGGTGCCGTATTTCACGCGCAACGTGTTCGGCGATCCCGACCTGATCGAGGCGTTCCTCGCCATGCATCTTGCGATCGAGGAGGGGCGCGACGTCTTCCGTGAGCGCGAGTTGCTGATCGGCAGCTTCGGCCGGCTGTTCCAGCGCCATGGCAGCGGAGGCGGGCGCATCGCGGCGGCGCCTGTCGACCGGCAAATCCTGGCACGCGTCCAGGAGCGCATGCAGGCCGAGTACGCGTCGGACCTGCGCCTGGAGGATCTGGCGGCAGAAGCGGGCCTCACGACCTTCCAACTCATCGGCCTGTTCAAGCGCACCGTGGGGCTCACACCACACGCCTATCTCACCCAGGTCCGGCTCAACATGGCCTGCCGGCAGCTACGACATAAGCCGGCGCTGGCCGAGGTCGCGACATCAGTCGGCTTCTACGACCAGAGCGCGCTCAACAAGCATTTCAAACGCTGCTACGGCATCACGCCGCGCCAGTTCGCCCGCGCTGCTGCGGCGTAGCCGGCCGGCAATTTTTGCCAATACGGTCGACGGTCATCGGCCTATCAGGCCGCATGCACCTCTTCTGTCATGACAATCCCGAGACGCTCAGCGTCCAGACCGACGTCGCCGACGCGCGGCCGGGCAAGGTCGTGCTGGCGCAAACGCCGTTTTATCCAGGCGGCGGCGGGCAGCTGGCCGACCGCGGCGTCATCCGCTGGCAGGGCGGGGACGCGAAGGTCGTCGGGTTCGAATATTCGGCCGGCAAGCTCTGGCATCTGCTCGACAGCCAGAGTGAGATGGCGGGCGGCGTCGAGGCCGCTGTCGACCCTGCGTTCCGACGCATGATGCGCCAGCTCCACACCGACACGCACATCCTGAACGCACTCGTCTTCCAGGCCTTCAACGGCGCACTTGTGACCGGCGTGCAGATGGCCGATGACGGCACGGCGCGCATGGATTTCGACGTTCCGGATGCCGACAACGACCGGCTGCGCGCGCTCGAAGGTCCGATCAACGATCTGATCCGCCAGGACATTCCGCTGCGCTTCGTCTACGTGCCGATGAGCGAGGCGCAGGCCGAGCACGGCTTGATCCGCAGCCGCTCGGTGGCTCCGCCACCCACGCCCGATGGCAAGATCCGCATCGTCGAGATCACCGGGCTCGATCGCCAGGCCTGCGGCGGTACCCACCTCGCCTCGACGGGTGCCTCGCCGCCTGTCCGTATCCTGAAGGTCGACAACAAGGGCCGCCACAACCGGCGAGTCAGGATCGCGCTTCCCGAAAAATCTTGACTTCTCAACACCATATGTTGCCTTATCCCTTCAGGAAGTCGGCATATGTTGTTGCGCCCCCGTCAGATTTTGGCGCCGATCATCTTCGCGACGGTGTTCGGTTACTTCGGCTACCACCTGGTCAACGGTGAGCGCGGGCTGTTGGCCATGGTCCAGCTGCAGCGCGAGGTGCTGATCGCCGAGCAGAACCTGGCCGAGGCCGAGACGACCCGGAAGATCTGGGAGCGGCGGGTGGCCGCGCTGCGCAACCAAAGCCTCGACCCCGACATGCTCGACGAGCGTGCCCGGGTGCTGCTGAACTTCTCCCGCAAGGACGACGTCGTCATCTTTACCCCGACGCGTTAGTCGAGGAATTGCGTGACGCGTTGATCAGGTTCGCGTCGTGGCCGCCTGAAAGAAACTGTCCGGCACAAAGGGCCGTCCGCAAACAATCTCTCAAATGCTGCGCCGCACGCTGAGGCGGCCGCTTTAAGGCTGGTTTTTTGCTGCTAGATCAACCACATCGCCTTGGACGATGCTATAAGCGGCAACGGATTAGAGCATATTACGGCCGGCTGATTTCAGCCGGTCGGAATGTGCCTCAAGACGTGGTGTTTGGAACGACGCGTCTCCGATGGGAGAGAACCGCACGCGGTTCTCTCCCATCGGAAGCCGCACTCGCGGAGGGGATTGCGATGGCGAAGCCGGCCATGAAGCCGAAGGTGGAAACGTCTCCGGCCAAACCGACCGCATCGACCAAGCCGCCGGGCGCCGGCGACAACAGCGTGAGCGCCGACCAGCTGAAATCCTTCTATCGCGACATGCTCCTGATCCGCCGCTTCGAGGAGCGGGCGGGCCAGCTCTACGGCATGGGCCTGATCGGCGGCTTCTGCCACCTCTATATCGGCCAGGAAGCCGTCGTGGTCGGCATGCAGTCCACGATCAAGCTCGGCGATTCCATCATCACCTCTTATCGGGACCATGGCCACATGCTGGCCGCCGGAATGGATCCCAAGGGCGTCATGGCCGAGCTGACAGGCCGGGCCAGCGGCTATTCCAAGGGCAAAGGCGGCTCGATGCACATGTTCAGCCGCGAGAAGCATTTCTACGGCGGCCACGGCATCGTCGGCGCCCAGGTGCCGATCGGCACGGGGCTGGCCTTCGCCCACAAGTACAACGGCAACAACAACGTCTCGCTGACCTACTTCGGCGACGGCAGCGCCAACCAGGGCCAGGTCTACGAGGCCATGAACATGGCGGCGCTGTGGAAGCTGCCGGTCATCTACGTCATCGAGAACAACCGCTACGGCATGGGTACTTCGGTCGAACGCGCCTCGGCGGTCACCGAGCTCTATCGCCACGGCGAATCCTTCGGCATCCCGGGCGAGCGGGTCGATGGCATGGACGTCGTCGCCGTCAAGGCCGCGGGGGAGAAGGCCGTCGAGCACGCCCGCAATGGCGGCCCGTATATCCTCGAGATGCAGACCTATCGCTACCGCGGCCATTCGATGAGCGATCCCGCCAAGTACCGAACCAAGGAAGAGGTCGACAAGTATCGCAACGAGCGCGATCCGATCGACCATGTTCGCAAGTTGCTGCTGGACGGGAAGATGACCGACGAAGCGGCCCTCAAGGGGGTCGATGCGGATGTCCGCAAGATCATCAACGACGCCGCCGAGTTTGCCCAACATAGTCCCGAGCCCGATCCCTCCGAGCTGTGGACCGACGTCCTGGTCGGAGCCTGATACATGTCGATTCCGGTCTTGATGCCAGCCCTCTCTCCAACCATGACCGAGGGGAAGCTGGCCAAATGGCATGTGAAGGTCGGCGACGCGGTCAAGGCGGGACAGGTGATCTGCGAGATCGAGACCGACAAGGCGACGATGGAAGTCGAGGCGGTCGATGAGGGGACGGTCGCCCAGATCCTGATCGAAGAGGGCGCCGAAGGCATCAAGGTCAATACGCCGATCTGCGTGCTTGCCGCCGAGGGCGAAAGCGTCGCCGACACCGCCAAGGCAGCCCCCGCCGCTCCAGCGCCGGCTGCCGAGACGCCCAAAGCCGAACCCAGGCCCAAGGCGGAAGCGCCTGCTGCGCCGCAGGCGCCGGCCGCACCTGCAGCCGCGGCCGAGCCGGAATGGACCGGCAAGACTGCGCACATGACGGTGCGGGAAGCCTTGCGCGATGCCATGGCGGAGGAGATGCGCCGCGACGGCCAAGTCTTCCTGATGGGCGAGGAAGTCGCTCAGTACCAGGGGGCCTACAAGGTGAGCCAGGGACTGCTCGAGGAGTTCGGCGCCAAGCGCGTCATCGACACGCCCATCACGGAGCATGGTTTCGCCGGTCTCGGCGTCGGCGCGGCGTTCGGCGGGCTGAAGCCGATCGTCGAGTTCATGACCTTCAACTTCGCCATGCAGGCGATGGACCAGATCATCAACTCGGCGGGCAAGACGCATTACATGTCGGGCGGCCAGATGACCTGCCCGATCGTGTTTCGCGGGCCTAACGGAGCCGCCGCGCGGGTCGCCGCCCAGCACTCGCAGTGCTACGCGAGCTGGTACGCCCACGTGCCGGGCTTGCGTGTGCTCTCCCCCGGGAGCGCCGCCGATGCCAAGGGCCTGCTGAAAGCCGCGATCCGCGATCCCAACCCGGTGATCTTCCTCGAGAACGAGATCCTCTACGGACAGTCGTTCGACGTGCCGGAGGATCCTGAGTTCGTACTGCCGATCGGCCGCGCCAAGATCGAGCGGCCGGGCAAGGACGTCACCATCACTGCTTTCTCGATCATGGTCGGCAAGGCGCTGGCCGCGGCCGAGGAACTGGCCAAACAGGGCATCGACGCCGAGGTGATCAACCTCCGGAGCCTGCGCCCGTTCGATACCGAGACGATCGTCAACTCGGTCAAGAAGACCAACCGCCTGGTCTCGGTCGAGGAGGGCTGGGCCTTCGCCGGCATCGGCTCTGAGCTTGCCGCCCAGATGATGGAGCAGGCCTTCGACTGGCTCGACGCACCGGTGAAGCGCGTGCATGGCCTCGACGTGCCGCTGCCCTATGCGGCGAACCTCGAGAAGATGGCGCTGCCGCAGCCCGAGAACATCGTCGCGGCCGCCCACGAAGTCTGCAATCGCTGATCAAAGTCCGACCATGTCGATCAATATCCTGATGCCCGCGCTGTCGCCCACCATGACGGAGGGCAAGCTCGCCAAGTGGCACGTGAAGGTGGGCGACGCCGTCAAGTCCGGGCAGGTGGTCTGCGAGATCGAGACCGACAAGGCCACGATGGAAGTCGAGGCCGTCGACGAGGGCAAGGTCGGTCAGCTCGTCGTGCCCGAGGGCACCGAGGGCGTGAAAGTCAATGCCGTCATCGCCATCCTTCTGGAGGAGGGCGAGACGGACGTGCCCAAGGGCGCCGCGCCACCGCCTGCAGCCGCGCCCGCACCCGCCAAACCTGCTCCAGCTCCAGCTCCGGCGCCAGCAGCTGCTCCTGCGGCGGCGCCCGCCGCGACCACGCCGAAGCCCGTTGCGGCGCCTGCTCCTCAACCGGCGACCACGCCGAGCGGCGGGCGCATCTTCGCCTCGCCGCTTGCCAAACGCATCGCGGCCGAGAAGGGACTCGATCTATCGCGCATCAAGGGCAGCGGACCCAACGGGCGCATCGTCAAGGCAGACGTCGAATCGGCCAAACCTGGAGCGGCGCCGGTAGCCGCTCCAACGGCAGCACCGCGCGCCGCGCCGGCTCCAAGTGCGCAGCCGGTGTTCGTGGCGCCCGGCGACGCCCGCGTGCCGCACACGTCGATCCGCAAGGTGATCGCGCGGCGCATGCTCGAGTCCAAGCAGACGGTGCCGCATTTCTACCTGACGGTGGACCTCGAGATCGACGCGCTGCTGGCGGCGCGCCAGGCCATCAACGCCGTCGCCGAGAGGAAGGGCACCAAGGTCTCGGTCAACGACATGATGATCAAGGCCTGCGCCAAGGCGCTGCGCGATCATCCGGAATGCAACGCCTCGTGGACCGAGGACGAGATGATCCAGTACGGCGCGGTCGACATCTCGGTCGCGGTCGCCACCGATCGCGGCCTGATCACGCCGATCGTGCGCAATGCCGACATGAAGGGCCTGGCGCAGATCGCGACGGAGATGAAGGACCTCGCCGCCCGCGCCAAGACAGGCAAGCTGAAGCTCGACGAGTTCCAGGGCGGCGGCTTCACCATCTCCAACCTCGGCATGTTCGGCATCCAGAGCTTCGCCGCGATCATCAATCCTCCGCAGGCCATGATCTTGGCCGTCGGCGTGGGCGAGGAGCGGGCGGTCGTGCGCAAGGGCCAGGTCGTGGCGCGCAACATGATGAGCTGCACGTTGGCGGTTGATCACCGCGTCGTCGACGGCGCAATGGGCGCGCAGTACCTGCAGACGCTGCGTGCCTACGTCGAGCAGCCTGCATCCATGCTGGTCTAGGAGCGCATCATGGCCGACACCAGCTTCGACATCATGATCGTCGGCGGCGGGCCGGGCGGCTACGTTGCTGCCATCCGCGCCGCCCAGCTCGGCATGAAGACCGCCGTGGTCGAGCGCGAACACATGGGCGGCATCTGCCTCAACTGGGGCTGCATCCCGACCAAGGCGCTGCTGCGCACCTCGGAAGTCTACGGGCTGATCAAGCACGCCGACTCCTTCGGCCTCTCGGTCAAGGACGTCTCCTACGATCCCAAGAAGATCGTCGAGCGCTCGCGCAAGGTGGCGAACCAGCTCAGCAACGGCGTCAAAGGCCTGATGCGCAAGAACAAGATCACGGTGTTCGACGGCACGGCCAAGCTCGACGGCGTCGCGGGCGGCCAGCGGAAGCTCGCCGTGGCGATGAACGACAAGAGCAACGTGACGCTGACGGCCAAGAACGTGATCCTGGCGACCGGCGCGCGGGCGCGCCAGCTGCCGGGGCTGGAGTCCGACGGCAAGCTCGTCTGGACCTACAAGGAAGCCATGGTGCCGCCGGATTTCCCCAAGTCGCTGCTGGTCATCGGCTCGGGCGCGATCGGCATCGAGTTCGCAAGCTTCTATCGCACCATGGGCGCGGACGTGACGGTAGCCGAGGTCGTCGACCGCATCCTGCCGGTGGAGGACGAGGAGGTTTCGGCCTTCGCCAAGCGCGCCTTCGAGAAGCAGGGCATGAAGATCCTGACCGGCGCCACGGTCGGCAACCTGAAGAAGGGCAAGGACAACGTCACCGCCACGATCACCGCCGGCGGCAAGAGCCAGGAGATCACCGTCGACCGCGTGATCAGCGCCGTCGGCATCGTCGGCAATGTCGAGAACCTGGGGCTCGAAGGCACCAAGGTGAAGGTCGAGAAGACCCATATCGTGATCGACCAATGGGGTTTCACGGGCGAGCCCAACGTCTACGCCATCGGCGATGTCGCCGGGCCGCCGTGGCTCGCACACAAGGCCATGCACGAGGGCGTGCTGGTGGTCGAGAAGATCGCCGGCGTGAAGGGCGTTCATCCGATGAACACCCAGAACATCCCGGGTTGCACCTACTGCCAGCCGCAGGTCGCCAGCATCGGCCTCACCGAGGCCGCAGCCAAGGCCAAAGGGCTGCAGCTCAAGGTCGGCAAGTTCCCCTTCATCGGCAACGGCAAGGCGATCGCGCTCGGCGAGCCCGAGGGCTTCATCAAGACCATCTTCGACGCCAAGACCGGCGAGCTTCTGGGCGCCCACATGATCGGCGCCGAAGTGACCGAGCTCATCCAGGGCTACAGCATCGCCAAGACGCTGGAAACCACCGAAGCCGAACTCATGGCCACGGTGTTCCCGCATCCCACCCTGTCGGAAATGATGCACGAGTCGGTACTGGCGGCCTACGGGCGAACGCTCCATATCTAGGGCGTCATGGACGGAACACCTACCGACCTGGGCGACAAGCTCCCGCTGAGCCGCGCCGAGCGCCATCCCGAGAAGGCGCACCGGCCGGACAATCCGATCCGGCGCAAGCCCGATTGGATCAGGGTGCGTGCGCCGAACTCGCCGGAATACGCCGAGACCAAGAAGCTGATGCGCCAGTACGGCCTCTCGACGGTGTGCGAGGAGGCGGCCTGCCCCAATATCGGCGAGTGCTGGAAGCACAAGCACGCCACCTTCATGATCATGGGCGACACCTGCACGCGCGCCTGCGCCTTCTGCAATGTCGCCACCGGCAAGCCGGGGGCGCTGAACCCGCATGAGCCGGCCAATATCGCCGAAGCCGTCGGCAAGCTCGGGCTCGGCCACGTCGTGGTGACGTCGGTCGATCGCGACGATCTTTCGGACGGTGGGGCAGGGCACTTCGCGGCCGTGATCACGGCGCTGCACCAGCAGGCACCCGGCACGACGGTCGAGGTTCTGACGCCGGACTTCCTGCGCAAGGACGGCGCGATCGAGACGGTGGTCGCGGCGCGTCCCGACGTGTTCAACCACAATCTCGAGACTGTGCCGCGGCTCTACCCGACGATCCGGCCAGGCGCGCGGTACTTCACCTCGCTCAGGCTGCTGTCGAAGGTGAAGGAGATCGATCCCTCGATGTTCACCAAGTCCGGCCTCATGGTGGGACTGGGAGAGACGCGCGAGGAGATCCTGCAGGTGATGGACGACCTGCGCGCCGCCGATGTCGATTTCCTGACCGTCGGGCAGTACCTGCAGCCGACGCCCAAGCATGCGCCCATCGACCGCTTCTGGACGCCGGCCGAGTTCGACGAACTCGCGACCATGGCGCGCGCCAAGGGCTTCCTGATGGTGTCGGCCTCGCCGCTGACGAGGTCGAGCTATCACGCGGGCGACGACTTTGCCCGGCTGCGCGCGGCGCGGGCAGCCAAGTCGGTATGAGTGGGCCGGCTTGAGTCTCACCCGCCATAGCGAGCGGCGTGTCGTCGCGTACAGTCCCATGCAGCTCTTCGAGCTGGTGGCCGATGTGCCGCGTTACCCCGAGTTCCTGCCGTGGTGCCATGCCGGCCGCATTCGCCGCCGCGAAAGCTCGACGGTACAGATCGCCGAGCTGGCGATCGGCTTCGGCCCCTTCCACGAGAAGTTCGCCTCTCGCGTCGTGCTGGCGCCCGATGCGCCAGGTGGGCCACGCATCGACACGACCGGCGTTGAAGGACCGTTCCGACGGCTGGTGAGCCGGTGGGTGTTCCACCCGCATCCAAACGGATGCCAGATCGAGTTCGAGCTGGAGTTCGATTTCCGCTCGCTGCTGCTGCAGCAGACGGTGCGGCTGCTGTTCGCGGAGGCGGTGAGACGCATGGTCAGCGCCTTCGAGGCGCGCGCCGCCCAGCTCTATGGAAAGCCTACTGCTCGGCCAGCGACGCCAGTATCGTCAACGCCGTAAGCACCGACACGCGTCGGATGGAATCGCGATCGCCGGGGAAGACATGGCGCTCGGCGATGACGTCGAAGCCTTTGCGCACACCGCCGAAATGCACCAGCCCGACGGGCTTCTCCGCCGTGCCGCCCCCGGGACCAGCGACGCCCGTCACCGACACTGCGAGATCGACGCCTGAGCGCGTGAGCGCGCCGACGGCCATGGCGCGCGCCACCGGGTCGCTGACGGCGCCGTGGCCCATCAGGGCGTCCCACGACACGCCCAGCATCTCGCGCTTGGCCTCGTTGGCGTAGGTCACGTAAGCGCGCTCGACGACGTCGGAGGAACCGGCAATCGCCGTGAGGGTCGCGGCGACGAGTCCGCCCGTGCACGATTCGGCGGTGACGAGCTTCAGCCCACGCTTGCGACAGGCATACAGGACGCGTTCCGCGGCGTCCCTCATCTCGTGATCGAACATTCCCGACTCCCACCCTCGAACACCAACACCTCACCCTGAGGAGGGCGCGAAGCGCCCGTCTCGAACGGTGGGCAAACGACGGTTCTGTGGCCACCCTTCGAGACGCGCCGCTTTGCGGCGCTCCTCAGCGTGAGGCGTCCTCAACTCCGCGGCACCTCGACCGTCGCCACCGCCTGTGCGGCGATGCCCTCGCGTCGGCCGGTGAAGCCGAGCCCTTCCGTCGTCGTCGCTTTCACGCTCACTCTGTCACGCTCGATGCCGGCGATGCGAGCGATGCTTTCGGCCATTGCCTCACGATGCGGGCCGATGCGCGGCGCCTCGCAGACGATGGTCAGGTCCAGGTGCACGATGCGGCCACCGGCAGTGGCGATCAGATCGACGGCGTGCTTCAGGAAGCGGTCCGAGGAGACGCCGCGCCATTGCGGATCGGAGGGCGGGAAGTGCTTGCCGATATCGCCGGCCCCGATCGTGCCAAGGAGGGCGTCCGTCAGCGCATGCAGCGCCACGTCGGCATCCGAGTGGCCCGACAGCGCCTGAGCGTGCGGGATGGCAATGCCGCCCAGCATGACCTGGCTGCCGGCGGCGAAGCCGTGCACGTCGAAGCCGAAGGCGGTGCGTGTTTCGGTGGTGGAGCCCATGTCCTCGGCCGTGGTGATCTTGCGGTTATCGTCGTGGCCCTCGACCATGACAATGCGCAGCCGGGCGCGTTCGGCAACCGCGGCATCGTCGGTGAGGGCGGTCGCTTCCGAGGCCGCGAGGGAAGCGGCGTCACGATGGGCGGCGAGCAGCGCGGCGAAGCGGAAGACCTGCGGCGTCTGCGCCCGCCACAGGCCGGCGCGCGGCACGGTGCCCGAGAGCAGGCCTCGCTCGTCGACCTTCTTCAGGGTGTCGGCCAGCGGCACACCCAGAATGGCGCCGTCCAGGCCGGGCGTTGCGACGGCCTCCAGGCAGCCGATGATGTCGGACACTCGAACGAAGGGGCGGGCCGCGTCGTGGATAGCGACCAGGTCCGGCCTGTGCTCTGCCAGCGCCTCCAGGCCGTTGCGGACCGACTGCTGGCGGCTTGCCCCGCCAATGACCGGGGGCGGCAGGTCGAGGTCTTCGACGGCAGCCTGATAGTGATTTTCATCCCCAGGGGCGATCACGACCTGGATGCGGTCGATGCCCGGTGTCGTGCGGAAGACCTGGAGGGTCCGGCGCAGAACGGGCTGGCCGCCCAGCAGGGCATATTGTTTGGGCAGTGGGCCGCCGAAACGGCTTCCACGGCCAGCGGCAACGATCAAGGCGGTGCAGGTGGACACGGGCGGCTAGATAACATCGAGCCAACGGATGCGCACTTCGGACGGCTTGCGCACCCCGCCAGGACCCGCTATTGGTCGCCCAATTATTGTGCACTGCACAAGATGCCTATAAACTGATCAGTAGACATGGATCGCCTAAAGCGTCTGCAGCCTCTTGAGATCGGTCCCGTACGGATCGACGACCCCGTCATCCTGGCGCCGATGTCGGGTGTAACGGATATGCCTTTCCGCCAGATGGTGAAGCGCGGTGGGGCAGGGCTCGTCGTCTCCGAGATGATCGCCTCGGCGGCGATGGTGCGCGAGAACCGCAAGACGCTGCTGATGGCCAAGAACTCGCCGGAAGAGTTCCCGATGTCGGTCCAGCTCGCCGGCTGCGAGCCCGAGGTCATGGCGGATGCCGCCAAGCTGAATGAGGATCGCGGTGCGGCGATCATCGACATCAACTTCGGCTGTCCGGTGAAGAAGGTCGTGAACGGCCACGCCGGCTCCTCGCTGATGCGCGACGAGGTCCATGCCGCCAAGATCCTCGAGGCCACCGCCAGGGCGGTGAAGCTGCCGGTGACGCTGAAGATGCGTACGGGCTGGGATTCGTCGAACCGCAACGCGCCCAATCTCGCGCGCATCGCCGAGGCGTCGGGCATCAAGATGCTGACCGTGCACGGCCGCACGCGCTGCCAGTTCTACGACGGCAGCGCCGACTGGGCGTTCGTCGCCAACGTGAAGGCGGCGACCAAGCTGCCGGTGATCGTGAACGGCGACATCACGACCCTCGACGATGTCGACGCGGCGCTCGCGCAGTCCGGCGCCGACGGCCTCATGATCGGCCGCGGCGCCTATGGCCGGCCGTGGTTCCTGAACCAGGCGATCCACTATCTGCGCACCGGCGAGCGGTTGGCCGATCCGTCGCTTGCCGAGCAGTACGCGATCGTGCGCGAGCACTTCGAGGCGATGCTGTCGCACTATGGCCAGGAGACTGGCGTGCGCATGGCCCGCAAGCATTTGGGCTGGTATTCCAAGGGCTTGCCGGCATCGGCCGAGTTCCGCGCCGCCGTCAATCGCGAGGTCGAGCCCGCCAAGGTGCGGGCCATGCTTGCGGCCTTCTTCCTTCCCGCGCTCGACCGGCAGGCTGCCTAGGATGGCGGTGCAGCCCCTCAAGCGCGCGTCGGCTCTCAGCGAGCAGTTCCCGGCGGTCCTTCTCGACTCGCTGTCGGAAGCAATCGTGGTGGTCGATGCCGACGGGCTGATCCACTACGCAAACCTGTCGGCCGAGCAGTTCTTCGGCGTGGGTCGTACCCGCCTGATCGGCCATCCGCTTCATGAATTCGTGCCCGAGGATACGCCGCTCTTCTCCCTGCTCGACCAGGTGCAGACAACCGGCGGCGCCGTCGCCGAGAACGGCGTGACCTTGGCATCGCCACGCATCGGCAACCGGTTCTGTGCGCTGCGCCTCTCGCCCATCGTCGACAGCGATGGGCTGGTGGCGGTATCGCTGGTCGAGCAAACCATCGCGCGCAACATCGATCGGCAGATGGCGCATCGTAGCGCCGCCCGCTCGGTGAGCGCGCTCGCCGCCATGCTTGCGCACGAGGTGAAGAACCCGCTGTCGGGCATTCGCGGCGCCGCCCAGCTGCTCGAACAGTCGGTGCCCGACTCCGAGCGCGAACTGACCGGCCTGATCTGCGAGGAGACCGACCGTATCGTCGCCCTGGTCGATCGCATGGAGGCTTTCGCCGACGGCCGACCGATCGATCGCAGCCCGATCAACATCCACCAGGTCCTGAACCACGTCCTGCGCATCTCGCAGAATGGGTTCGGCAAGGGTGTGCGCTTCGTCGAGACCTACGACCCCTCGCTGCCCGACGTGCATGGCGACCGCGACCAGCTCATCCAGGTCTTCCTGAACCTGGTGAAAAACGCCTGCGAAGTGCCGGGGGACGGGGAGCGAGAGATCGAGTTGTCCACAGCTTATCGCCATGGGCTGCGGCTGGCGGTTCCCGGCCAGCAGGCCAAGGTCAACCTGCCCCTGGTGGTTTCGGTTCGCGACAACGGCCGCGGGGTCTCCGAAGAGATCCGCGCTCACCTTTTTGACGCCTTCGTCACCAACAAGCCCACTGGAACTGGCCTGGGTCTTGCCTTGGTGGCCAAGATCATCAACGACCACGGCGGGGCGATCGAGTTCGACAGCGAGCCTGGCCGTACGACTTTTAGGGTTATGTTGCCGCTGCAGTCTCTTAAAGCCGCTCCATGAGCAGCGGCACCACGATTCTGGTCGCCGACGACGACCGGGCGATCCGTACCGTCCTCCATCAGGCGCTGGGGCGGCAGGGCCACAACGTCCGCAGCACCGGCGCGGCGTCGACGCTGTGGCAATGGGTGCAGGAGGGCGAGGGCCAGCTGGTCATCACCGACGTGGTTATGCCCGACGAGAACGGCCTCGACCTGGTGCCGCGCATCCGCAAGCTGCGACCGGATCTGCGCATCATCGTCATGAGCGCGCAGTCGACGCTGCTCACCGCCGTGCGTGCGACGGAACGCGGCGCCTTCGAATACCTGCCCAAGCCGTTCGATCTCAACGAACTGATTTCAGTGGTGAACCGCGCGCTGTCCGCGCCGGCCGCGGCCATGCCGCGCAGCGCCCAGCCACCGGAGGAGGGTGAGCGCCTGCCGCTGATCGGCCGTTCGCCCGCCATGCAGGAGATCTACCGCGCTCTCGCCCGGCTGATGTCGACCGATCTCACGGTGATGGTCACCGGCGAATCGGGCGCCGGCAAGGAGCTGGTGGCGCGCGCGCTGCACGACTACGGCAAGCGTCGCAAGGGTCCGTTTGTGGCGCTGAACATGGCCGCGATTCCCCGCGAGCTGATCGAGAGCGAGCTGTTCGGCCACGAGCGCGGCGCCTTCACCGGCGCGGTCCAGCGTTCGGCCGGCAAGTTCGAGCAGGCGTCGGGCGGCACGCTCTTCCTCGACGAGATCGGCGACATGCCGCCCGAGGCGCAGACACGCCTGCTGCGCGTGCTGCAGGAAGGCGAATACACCACGGTCGGCGGGCGCACGCCCATCAAGGCGAACGTGCGCATCGTCGCCGCCACCCACCGCGACCTGCGGCGGCTGATCCAGCAGGGCCTGTTCCGCGAGGATCTGTTCTACCGCCTGAACGTGGTGCCGATCCGCCTGCCGCCGCTGCGCGAGCGGCTGGACGACATCCCCGAGCTCGCCAACCACTATCTGCAGCAGGCGACTGCCGACGGCCTGCCGGCCAAGGTCCTGTCGCCCGAGGCGATGGCGCGCCTGAAACAGCATCGCTGGCCGGGCAATGTGCGCGAGCTGGTGAACCTGGTGCGCCGTCTGTCGGCTCTCTATTCGGAAGAAGTGATCGGCGTCGAGACCATCGAGGCCGAGCTTGCCGACGCCATGTCGTCGATCGAGCAGGAGCCCGCCATGGCCAACGGCGCGGCCGCCGATGTCTCCCTGGGCGATGCCGTCGACCGGCATCTGCAGGCGATGTTTGCCGCCCACGGCGATCGCCTGCCGCCGGACGGCATGTACGATCGTGTCATTTCCGAGGTCGAACGTCCGCTTCTGTCCCTAGCCCTTGGGGCAACGCGCGGGAATCAGTTGCGCGCCGCCCGCCTGTTGGGGCTGAATCGCAACACGTTGCGAAAGAAGATCAAGGACCTCGACGTTCCCGTGGTACGCACGCCGCAGGTCCGCCGAGGCGGGTGACGATAGTGGCAGTTGCGCTGGGCGTTTCACGCTTGGGCGATGCGATGGGCGCGGTGACCCGCCGGCTGAGCGGCCGCGCCGCGGCCGTGTCGCTGGCGGTGTTCGCCATCCTGGCCGGCGCCGCGACCTACGCCTGGCTGGCCGGCCTCGCCCCCACGGCCTTCAACACTCGCGGCTGGATCACCGGCCTGCTGGTCGCCGACCTCATCGCCGCCGTGGCGCTGATGGCGCTCGTAGCGGTACGCCTGACGCAGCTCTGGCTCGATCGCCGGCGCGGCGCCGCGGGTTCGCGCCTGCACATGCGCCTGGTGCTGGTGTGCAGCGTCTTCACCATCACGCCCACGCTGATCGTGACCATCATCCTGTCGCTCCTGGTGACCAACCTCACCGACTTCGTGGTGAAGCCGGCGCAGGCCTCGTTCGAGGCGGCGCGCGCGATCGGCGAGCCGGTACGGCGCGCCCGCGAGGAGGAGATCCTGCGCGACATCGGCGCGATCTCGGGACCGCTGCAGGCTCTCGGCATCGACGGCGTGCGCGACAAGGCGGCGACCACGGCGATGCTCGAGCGGCTGATCGAAGGCCGGCCGATGATCGAGGCCATCGTCATCGATGCCGACCACGGCGTGCTCGAACGCGCCACCGCGCCGAACGCCACCGGCCTGAAGGATCCCATGCCGTCGGGGCAGGCGATGTGGCGGGCGGTCAACCAGAACGGCCCGGTCGAAATCCAGGCACCCAACGGTGCGTACTTCGTGATGCAGCTGTTCGTCGGCGAGCCGCTGTTCCTGGTGACCGGCCATGCCGTCGATCTGCGCGTCGTCGACTACATCAAGAGCATCGAGTTCGCCGGCTCGTTCTATTCGCAGATCGAGCAGGCCATGCAGCGCGGCCAGTTGCTGATCTTCATCATCTGCGGTGCGATTGCGCTTCTGATGCTGCTCGCCGCGGTGTGGCTCGCCATCCTGTTCGCCTCGCGCCTCACCGAGCCGATCGGCGGGCTGATGGCGGCCGCCGAGCGGGTGAGGGGCGGCGACCTGACGGCGCGCGTCGAGGAAGGCCCGCCCGACGACGAGCTCGGTCAGCTCACACGCTCCTTCAACCGCATGGCCAGCCAGATCGAGCAGCAGCGCGGCGATCTCATCGATGCCAACAAGGAGCTCGACACAAGGCGGCGCCTGACCGACGCGGTGCTGGCCGGCGTCTCGGCCGGCGTGCTGAGCGTCGACGCCGCCGGCATCATCACGCGCAGCAACCGCTCGGCGCTCGAGCTGCTGGCGCTGCCCGAGGACGGAGTGATCGAGCGCCCGCTGATCGCGGTGATGCCCGAGCTGGCTCCGCTGGTGGCGCAGGCGGCCGAACGGCCCGGCCGCCTGACCCAGGGCCAGGTCGAGATCCTGCAGGGCGGCACGCGGCGTATCCTCCTGGTCCGCATCAGTGCGGCCTCCGACGCAGGATACGTGGTCACCTTCGACGACGTGACCGACCTGATGTCAGCCCAGCGCATGGCGGCATGGGGCGACGTGGCGCGCCGCATCGCCCACGAGATCAAGAATCCGCTGACACCCATCCAGCTCTCAGCCGAGCGTCTGAAGCGCCGCTACCTGAAGCAGATCAAGGAGGACCCCGAGACCTTCTCGATCTGCACCGACACCATCATCCGCCAGGTCGGCGACATCGGCCGCATGGTCGACGAGTTCTCCTCGTTCGCCCGCATGCCGCGGCCGACCGTCAAGCCGGAGGACGCCAAGGAGCTCTGCCAGCAGGCTCTCTTCCTTCAGCGCAACGGCAATCCCGACATCCGCTACGTCTCGACCTTGCCGGATCACGCGGTGCCGCTGAGCTGCGATCGCCGGCAGATTTCGCAGGTCCTGACCAACATCCTCAAGAACTCGGCCGAGGCGATCGAGGGCAGGGAGGCCGCCGCGGGCGAGACGCTGCCTCCGGGCGAGATCATGCTCAGCCTTCGCGATGACGATGCGACCGTGAAAATCGTCGTCGAGGACAATGGCAAAGGCCTGCCCAAGGAAGGCCGCGAGCGCCTGACCGAGCCCTACATGACCACGCGCAGCAAGGGGACCGGGCTCGGTCTCGCCATCGTCAAGAAGATCATGGAGGATCATGGCGGCCATCTCGCGCTGGATGACCGCGAGGGTGGCGGGGCGCGTATCAGTCTGGTATTCCGGCGGGACGCGAAGGAAATCGCGTCGGTTCGCTCGCATGCGACAGCCGCACAATGATCCGCGAACAAGACTGCGGACAGTTTGAAGAGTCATGGGCCACGATATTCTCATCGTCGACGACGAACGCGACATCTGCACGCTGATCGCGGGCATCCTGGAGGATGAGGGCCACACCGCCCGTCGCGCCCACAACAGCAGCGAAGCCATCGATGCCGTGCGCCAACGCCGGCCGGCGCTGGTGATCCTCGACGTCTGGCTGCAGGGCAGCGAGCTCGATGGGCTGCAGCTCCTCGAAGTCATTCGCCGCGAGGAGCCGCCGGTCCCCGTGGTGATGATCTCCGGCCACGGCACGATCGACACGGCGGTGTCGGCCATCAAGACCGGCGCCTACGACTTCATCGAAAAACCGTTCAAGGCCGACCGCCTGCTGCTGGTGGTCGACCGCGCCATCGAAGCCGACCGCCTGCGGCGCGAGAACGTCGCCCTGCGCCGGCGCGCCGGCGGCGAGGTGACCTTCGTCGGCTCGTCGGGCGCGGCGGCCAATGTGCGCAGCCAGATCGAGCGCGTGGCGCCGACCGGCAGCCGCGTGCTGATCGCCGGGCCCTCGGGCGCCGGCAAGGAGACCGTGGCGCGGCTGATCCATCAAGGCTCCAAGCGCGCCGATGGTCCCTTCGTCGTGGTCAACTGCTCGGCATTGCCGGCGGAGCGCCTCGAGATCGAGCTGTTCGGCACCGACGGCGAGAGCGGTGATGCGCTGCGTGTCTCCGGCGCCTTCGAGATGGCGCATGGCGGCACGCTGCTCTTGAAGGAGGTCGCCGACCTGCCGGTGCCGCTGCAGAGCCGGCTGGCGCGCGTGCTGCAGGAGCAATCCTTCACGCGCGACGGCGGCACCACCAAGGTCGAGGTCGATGTGCGCGTGCTCGCCTCGACGGCGCGCACCCTGCAGGACGAGATCGCCAGCGGATCCTTCCGCGAGGAGCTCTATCATCGCCTGAACGTGGTGGCCCTGCGCGTGCCGCCGCTCAGCGAGCGGCGCGAGGACATTCCCGAGGTCGCCAACGACCTGATGCTGCGCGTCGCCGGCGCCACCGATTTGCCGGCACGCGCGATCGGCGAGGACACGCTCGCCGCCCTGCAGGGTCACGACTGGCCGGGCAACGTCCGCCAGCTGCGCAACGTCGTCGAGCGCCTGTTGATCATGGCGCCGCCCGGCGGCGGCCCGATCCGCGCCGACGCGCTGCCCAACGACGTCAGCGAGGACGCACCGTCGGTGCTGCGCTGGGAGAAGGGCGGGGAGATCATGCAGCTGCCGCTGCGCGACGCGCGCGAGGTGTTCGAGCGCGAGTACCTGCTGGCCCAGGTCACGCGCTTCGGCGGCAATATTTCGCGTACGGCTACTTTCGTCGGCATGGAGCGTTCGGCCTTGCACCGCAAGCTGAAGTCGCTCGGCCTGCATGGCGGAGCGACCGACGAACGCAACGGCAGCGAGCCGGCACCGGCCGCCGAAGGTAGAGGAGCTTAAAGAGATGGCGCGTTATGCCTATGTCAACGGGCGCTACGTCGATCATCGCGAGGCCCAGGTCCATGTCGAGGATCGCGGCTACCAGCTGGCCGACGGCGTCTACGAGGTCGTGGGCGTGCGCGACGGCAAGCTGATCGACGAGAAGCTGCACATCGACCGGCTCGGTCGCTCGCTGGGCGAGCTGCGCATCGGCTGGCCGGTGGCACGACCCACTCTCGGCTTCATCATGCGCGAGCTGATGCGACGCAATCGCCTGCGCGACGGGCTGGTTTACATGCAGGTGACGCGCGGCGTGGCGCGGCGCGATCATGCCTTCCCGACCAAGCCGGTGAAGCCCGCGCTGGTGCTCACGACCAAGAACAGCAAGCGGGCGGAGGCCGACCCTGGCCCCGGCATCGCCATCAAAAGCCATCCCGACATCCGCTGGCAGCGCTGTGACATCAAGACCGTGGCGCTGCTGCCCAACGTTCTGGCCAAGCAAGCGGCGCGCGAGAGCGGCGCCTACGAAGCCTGGCTGGTCGACGGCAAGGGCCAGGTGACCGAAGGCGCCTCGACCAATGCCTGGATCGTCACCAAGGGCGGCGAGCTGGTGACGCGCGCCACCGACAACGCGATTCTGGCCGGCATCACGCGCCACACGCTGAAGTCGCTCGCGGGCGAGCTGCAGCTGAAGCTGGTCGAGCGGCCCTTCACCTTGGCCGAGGCCAAGGCCGCCAAGGAGGCCTTTATCACCTCGGCGACGTCGTTTGTGACCCCGGTGGTGAAGATCGACGGCGATCCGGTCGGCGACGGCAAGGTTGGCCCGACGGCGCGGCGACTGCGCGAGGAATATGTGCGCTTCGCCGCCGAAGGCGAGGCGGTGACGTGAGCCGGCTGGCCGACCTGAAACCACCGCGCGCCATCCTGTTCGATTGGGACAACACGCTGGTCGATACCTGGCCGACCATCGTCGAATGTTATCGCGATACGTTCACGGCATTGGGCGAGACGCCGTGGACGGCCCAGCAGGTGCGCGACCGCGCGCACGGCTCGCTGCGTGATGTCTTTCCGAACCTGTTCGGTGACCGCGCCGGCCAGGCCGAGAAGGTGTTCTACGAGACTTTTTACCGGATCCATCTCGAGCGCTTGACGCCGCTGCCAGGGGCGGCCGAGCTCCTCGCCCATTGTGACCGGCTGGGCTGCTATGTCGCCGTCGTCAGCAACAAGGTCGGCGACAATCTCAGGGCCGAGCTCGCCCATCTCGGCTGGCAGCGCTGGATCAAGCGAGCGGTGGGCGCGCGCGACTGCGAGCGCGACAAACCGGCACCGGATCCCATCCTCAAGGCCCTCGCCGGCACGGGAATTGCCCCGGGCGACACCGTGTGGATGGTTGGCGATACTCCGGCCGATCTCAAATGTGCCCACGCGGCGGGCTGTTTGCCCGTTCTCGTGGGTGGTGCAGAGGAGCTGACGGGGCTGCTGCTGGACCATCCGCCGCGCCTGCGCGCACGGAATTGTAATGAGCTGGTGGCATTGCTTTGAACTGACCGAGCCCTATATTTGACGTAACTCGGTAGCAGGTTTGGACCTGCGCCTTCCCAACGGCTGCCCGCAAGGGTCGCCGGACGCCCAGCAAGAGGCCAAGAACATGAGTGAAAAAGCACAGAACGTTCAGGACGTCTTCCTGAACCACCTGCGCAAGAACAAGACGCCCGTCACGATCTTCCTTGTGAACGGCGTGAAACTGCAGGGGATCGTTACCTGGTTCGACAATTTCTCGGTGCTGCTGCGCCGCGACGGCCACTCGCAGCTTGTCTACAAGCATGCGATCTCGACCATCATGCCGGTCACGCCGGTGCAGCTGTTCGACGGCGACAAAGCCGACGCAGCGGGCTGATTTGAACGAAAACCACGAGCTGAACGGACACGACAGGCGCAAACGCACGGCCACCGACACCGCCCCGCCGCGGACGGTCGCCGCCGTTTTGTCGCCCTACGAGACGGGCTCCCATCGTCACGAGCGCGACCGCGAGGCCAAGCTCGAGGAGGCGGTCGGGCTCGCGCGCGCCATCGATCTCGATGTGCGCCTCGCTGAGGCCGTGCCCTTGCGCCGCATCACGCCGGCCACGCTGATCGGCAAAGGCGCTGTCGAGCGGGTGAAGGCCAACGTGAAGGAGCAGGGGGTCGGCCTGGTGGTCGTCGACGATCGGCTCACCCCCGTGCAGCAGCGGAATCTCGAGAAGGAATGGGACACCAAGGTCATCGACCGCACCGGTCTGATCCTGGAAATCTTCGGCGCGCGCGCCCGCACGCATGAGGGACGCCTGCAGGTCGAGCTCGCCGCGCTCGATTACCAGCGCGGCCGGCTGGTGCGGTCATGGACCCACCTCGAGCGCCAGCGCGGCGGCTTCGGTTTCATGGGCGGCCCCGGCGAATCGCAGATCGAGATCGACCGCCGCCTGATCGGCGAGCGCATCGTGCGTATCAAGCGCGACCTCGAGGGCGTGCGCCGCACGCGCGCGGTCAATCGTGTCGGGCGGCGCAAGGCCAAGCTGCCGACGGTGGCGCTGGTCGGCTACACCAACGCCGGCAAGTCGACTCTGTTCAATCGCCTGAGCGGCGCCGCCGTAATGGCCAAGGATCTGCTGTTCGCCACGCTCGATCCGACGATGCGCTCGATCAAGCTGCCCAACGGCAAGCCGATAGTGCTGTCCGACACGGTTGGCTTCGTGTCCGATCTGCCGACCCATCTGGTCGAGGCTTTCCGCGCCACCCTCGAGGAGGTGATGGAAGCCGACCTGATCGTGCACGTGCGTGACATCTCCCATCCCGATAGCGAGCAGCAGAAGGCCGACGTCGAGGCGGTCCTGCACGATCTCGGCGTGATCGACGAGGGTGGAGGGCGGCCGATCATCGAGGCCCTCAACAAGATCGATGCCCTGCCCGCCGACGCTCGCCTCACTCTGCAGACGCGTTCCCACACCGGCGCGGAACGGGCGCGGCAATATCCCGTGTCGGCCGTGACCGGGGAGGGGGTCGATCAGCTGCTGGAGGCGATCGGCGATTTCCTCGGGCGCGGCGAGGCGCGCGAGGTGGCCGTTCCGCTGAGTGACGGCGCAACCATTGCCTGGCTCTATCGTCACGGTGAGGTGCGCAGTCGTCACGACGACGGCGAGATCGCGCGGCTGACGGTGGCTCTCGATGCGGCGGCCTCGGCCCAATTTGAGCGGCGGCTGATTGCGGGACGCTAATTCGCTGCTGTCACCCCGAGCGTAGCGAGGGGCCTTTAGGCAACGGAAAGGTCCCTCGCTGCGCTCGGGATGACAGCGAGGCTGTCACGTTGACACCCGGCCGGCCGGCTACCTATAAGCGGCCAGTCCAGACGAAGGAAACACCATGAAATTCAAGCCCTTGCACGACCGGCTGCTGATCAAGCCGCTGGCCGCCGAGACCAAGACCAAGGCCGGCATCATCATCCCCGACACCGCCCAGGAGAAGCCCGTGCAGGGCGAGGTCGTGGCGGTCGGCAAGGGCAAGCGGCTGGAGGACGGCCGGCTGCAGTCGCTCGACATCAAGGTCGGCGACAAGGTCCTTTACGGCAAGTGGTCGGGCACCGAGGTCAAGCTTTCCGGCGTCGACCACGTGATCCTCAAGGAAGAGGACCTGTTCGGAGTCGTCGGCTGACGACATGCTAAGCTCGCGCGATTCCGAGCGGGTCGCCGAGCTGATGCGCGTGACGGCGGCGGCCGAGTTGCTGCCGCGCTTCCGCGCGCTCGCCAAGGAAGACATCCGGCTCAAGGGCCCCGGCGATTTCGTCACCGTTGCCGACGTCGAGGCCGAGCAGCGCCTGGCGACCGGGCTCGCCAAGATCCTGCCGGGCGTGCCGGTCGTGGGCGAGGAGGCGGTCGAGAAGGATCCCAGCCTCACCGACCTGATCGCGCGGCCGGGCGAGGCCTGCTGGATCGTCGATCCACTCGACGGCACCAAGAACTTCGCCGAAGGCCGGGACCGTTTCGGCATCATCGTCAGCCTGGTGCGCAACACGGTGACGGAAGGCGGCTGGATACTCGACGCGCCGCGCGGTCACATGGCGGTGGCGTTGCGCGGGCAGGGCGTCGCCATCGACGGCGCGGCCGTAAAAGGCGGGCGCCGGCTGCGCCCGCCGATCGGCTTCGTCGGCTACAAGGTGCGCAAGGAGTTCGACCGCCAGCTGCCGCCGACCCGGCGACGGTCGCTCGGGCGCGTGTCGACCCTGAACTGCGCGGCGGCGGAGTATCTCGAGATCCTCGCCGGCCGCGCCGACTTCAATCTCTATCGTCGGACCAAACCGTGGGACCACGCCGCCGGTGCGCTGATGATGGCCGAAGCGGGTGGCGCCGCGCAGCGCTTTGACGGCAAGCCGTATGCCGCGGACCAGCCCCTCAATGCCGGGCTGATCACGGCCATCGATCCCAGGACCCTGGCCGAGGTGCGGGCGCTGTTCGAGGCGGTGCGCCTGCCGCTGCTGCAGGGGCTGCCGAGGGGTTAAGTTCTTCGTCTTCCGCACCGCCGGCCTCCGGCCGGCTCAGGATCATGAGGCCGGCCAGAGGCCGGCGGTCCGGAAGAGCATGAGTCGGCTCCCGTCACCCCCGCGTCTTCGCCTCCTGCCAGAGGGCTTCCATTTCCTCGAGGGTAGCGTCGGCGGGCCTGCGGCCGGTTTCGGCCAGGCGCCTCTCGATATGTCGGAAGCGGCGCTCGAACTTGTCGTTGGTGGCGCGCAACGCCGCCTCGGGATCGACCTTGCAATGGCGGGCAAGGTTGGCCACCGCGAACAGGACGTCGCCCAGCTCGTCGGTCAGGCGTTCCTGATCGACGGTCCCGGCGCCGAGCTCGGCCCGGAGCTCGCCCAGCTCCTCCTCGATTTTGTCGATGACCGGATCGGTCTTCTTCCAATCGAAGCCGACCCGGGCCGCCCGCTTCTGGATCTTCTCGGCCCGCAACAGGGCGGGGAGGGCACGGGCCACCCCGTCCAGGGTGCCGGCGGGCTCCTTGCCCTTGGCGGCGCGTTCGGCCGCCTTGCGCGCTTCCCAGGAGACCGTCTGCGCCTCGGCAGTGTCGATCTTGGCGTCGCCGAAGACATGGGGATGCCGGTCGACCATCTTGTCGGCTACCGCCTGGGCAACCTCCGGGAAACCGAAGGCGCCGGCTTCGTGCGCCATTTGGGAGTGGTAGACGACCTGCAACAGGAGGTCGCCGAGCTCTTCCTTGAGGGCCGGCAGGTCGTCACGGTCGATGGCGTCCGCGACCTCGTAAGCTTCCTCGATGGTGTACGGCGCGATCGTGCGGAAGGTCTGGTCGATGTCCCACGGGCAGCCGTGCTGGCGGTCTCGCAGCCACGCCATGACGGCCAGGAGGCGCGCCATCGGTTCGCGGGGCAGCGACTCCGCCGAGGGACGTTCGGACGCCATGACGCTTATCCTCAACTCTGATTATCGTATAATATATATTATGACAAATATAGATTAATTAGGTAATTTAATAGTTTACCAACTAATACGCATACTTTCCTTTAACAAGGCCAGCAGCTTGAGCCCGCGCACGGTATCGCTGGTTGGGCAGCCCAGGGTCATCAGGATGCCCTCCTTCGGATTGGACGGGTTCTGGAACACGAGGTCGAAGACCGTCCGCGGCTCGCGATCGCCGTGGGCTGGCGGCGCGTTCTCGTAGACGATGAGGAAGGTACCGTCGGCGAGCTTGCGCGCCTGCGCCTGGATCTTCGGGCGGCGGGACTGGATCGAGCCGACCTTGGTGGCAGCGTAGTGCTCGGCATCCTTGACGCCCTCGAAGGCGAAATCGACGCGCCAGACGATCAGCCGGAAATTCTTGTCCGCGCTGTAGGCGACGCCACGCTCCCAGTCCTCGGTGGCCTGCCAGCCCAGCGGCAGTGAAACCTCGACCCGGATCGATCCGAACTGGACGCGCGCCAAGCCCTTGGCGGCATCGATGCCAGCCACCCTCGACGACACCTGGTTGGGGCCGCCGGCAATCATCGGATCGCCGCGGCTGAAGCTGGCGCCGTTGTCGTTGACGGCGAAGTCCCGGAACGTCAGCCCGCCGGCGTCCAGATCGGCCGCTGTGGCCGGAATCGCGCCCAGCCAAGCCGCCAGGCCGGCAAACAGGAACAAGCGGCGACCGGACTCCATTTGTCTCGCCTGATGCAGTTGGTGAGGAATACTCCTCAATCGTCTGATAGTAATGGATTATTCTCCATTCACTTCGATGGCCAACCCGTCATGGCACGGGTGGACGTGGTCCGGCGTCAGTCGATCGACTTCAGCATAATCCATATCGACGTGGAGATTGGTCAAAAACGCCCGCTGGGGATTAATCCGGCCGATCCACTCCAGGGCCCGGTCGAGATGGGCGTGGGTGGGATGCGGCCGGAAGCGCATGGCGTCGACGATCAGCACCTCGACCCCTGACATGACCTCGAACGCCTCCTCGGTCAGCGTCACGCAATCGTTGGCATAGGCCACCGGCCCGAACCGGAAGCCGAGCGACGTGGCGATGCCGTGGTCCTGCACCCACGGTCGCACCGGCAGGCCGGCGGCAACGAAGGGCCCCTCGATGCAGCTGTGCCGGTAGATCGGATTGTAGAAGCCGTCCTCGGCCTCGAAGCAGTAGCGGAAGCGCTGCTTTAGGATTCCGTAGGTCCGGGCGTCGGACCAGGCCTCGATCGGTCCCTGGCGCAGCATGTAAGGCCGCACGTCGTCGATGCCGTGCACCTGGTCGGCGTGCTCGTGGGTCCATAGCACGGCGTCGATGCGCTCGACCTTGGCGTCGAGAAGCTGGGCGCGCAGGTCGGGCGAGGTGTCGACCAGGAGGGTCCTGCCCTTGTCCTGGACCAGGATGGAGCAGCGGCGGCGCCGATTGCGCGGATCAGCGGGGTTGGCCGCACCCCATTCGCCGCCGCCTGCCTTGCCCCCTACCCTTGGTACGCCACCCGACGTGCCGCAGCCCAGGATGGTCACCCGCACGAGCCACGCTCCGCCTTGGCGAACAGCCGGAAGAAATTATCCGAGGTCGCGGCCTCCAGCTCGGCGATGCTGATGCCCTTGAGCTCGGCCACCTTGGCCGCGGTATGGGCGACGAAGGCGGGCTCGTTGGTCTTGCCGCGCTCCGGCACGGGGGCGAGGTAGGGCGCGTCGGTCTCGACCAGCAGCCGGTCGAGCGGAATGTCGCGCACGATCGTGCGCAACGCCTCGGCCGCCTTGAAGGTGACGATGCCCGAGATCGAGATGTAGAGACCGAGCGCCAGCGCCCGCTGCGCCACCTCCGGCCCCGAGCTGAAGCAATGGATCAGGCCGCTGAAGGCGCCCTTGCCGTGCTCCTGCTCGAGGATGTCGCCGGTCTCGGCATCGGCGTCGCGGGTGTGGACGATCAGCGGCAGGCCGGTCTGGCGCGCCGCCGCGATGTGGGCGCGAAAGCTCTCGGCCTGCTCCGCGCGCGGGCTGTGCTCGTAGTAGAAATCGAGCCCGGTCTCGCCGATGCCCACCACCTTGGGATGGCGCGTCGCCTCGATCAGGCGGTCAGGGGTGCGTTGCCCCTCCTCCTTGGCCTCGTGTGGATGGACGCCGACCGAACACCAGATGTTGCCATGGCGCTCGGCGATGGCACGCACCTTGTCGAACTGGTCGAGCCTGGTGCCGATGGTCAGCATGCCGGCGACGCCGGCGTTGCGGGCGCGCGCCAGGACGCCGGTCTCGTCGGTGGCAAGCTCGGGGAAGTCGAGGTGGCAGTGGCTGTCGATCAGCATCAGCTCGCCGCCGCCTTGGGCTCGATGTAGCGCGGGAACACGCCCTGAGGCGAGGGCAGCGCCGTGCCCGGCACCACCTCCTTGTCGTAGCTGGCGAACGCCCTCTCCGCCGCCGACACCGCCAGCTGATCGAGGATCCTGGCCGCCGAATCGGGCATGAAGGGCTGCACCAGCAAGGTCACCCGCCGGATGGTCTCGGCGAGCACCCACAGCACTGTATCGCGGCGCACCGGGTCGGTCTTGGCAAGCGCCCACGGCGCCTGGGCATCGACGTAGCGGTTGGCGTCGGCGATGACCTCCCAGATCGCGATCAGCGCGCGATGGAACGCCTGCTCGTTCAGCTCGGCACGCACGATGTCGAGCAGACCTTTGGCACGATCGAGCAGGGCCGTATCAGCCTCGACGATCGTGCCCTTGGCCGGCACCTTGCCGCCGACATTCTTGGCCACGATCGACAGCACGCGCTGGCAGAGATTGCCGTAGGCGTTGGCGAGGTCGCCGTTCAGGCGGCCGATCAGGGCCCGCCGCTGCAGGTCGCCGTCGTTGCCGAACGGCACCTCGCGCAGCAGGAAGTAGCGCACCGGGTCGAGGCCGTAGGTCGCGACCAGCTCCACCGGGTCGATGACATTGCCCAGCGACTTGGAGATCTTCTGGCCCTCGTTGGTCCACCAGCCGTGCGCGAACACGCGCTGCGGCGGCGCCACGCCCGCCGACATCAGGAAGGCCGGCCAGAACACGCAATGGAAGCGGATGATATCCTTGCCGACCATGTGCAGGTCGGCTGGCCAGTACTTCCACAACGGATTGCTGGTGTCCGGATAGCCGCACTCGGTGATGTAGTTGGTGAGCGCGTCCAGCCAGACGTACATGATGTGCTTGTCGTCGCCGGGCACCGGGATGCCCCACGAGAAGCTGGTGCGCGACACCGAAAGGTCCTGCAGGCCGCCCTTCACGAAGCTGATGACCTCGTTGCGCCGGCTCTCCGGCGCGATGAAGCGCGGATTCTTCTCGTAGAACTCCAGCAGCCGGTCGGCCCACGCCGACAGCTTGAAGAAGTACGATGGCTCCTCGACCCATTCGACCTCGGCACCGGACTCCGTCGCGCGGCGCTTGCCGTCCTGACCGACCTCGGTCTCGCCTTCGACGAAGTAGGCCTCGTCGCGCACCGAGTACCAGCCGGCATACTTGCCGACGTAGATGTCGCCCGACGCGACCAGCTTCTCCCACAGCGCCTGCGAGGCGGCGTGGTGCCGCTTCTCCGTCGTGCGGATGAAGTTGTCGGGGCTGTAGTTCATTGTCTTCACGAGGTCGCGGAACGACTGGCTCACCTTGTCGGTGAAGGCCTGCGGCGCCAGCCCGGCGGCGGCGGCGGCCTTCTCGACCTTCTGGCCGTGCTCGTCGGTGCCGGTGAGGAAGTGCACATCGCGACCGTCGAGCCGCATGAACCGGGCCAGCACGTCACAGGCAAGCGTCGTGTAGGCGTGCCCGATATGGGGCACGTCGTTCACGTAGTAGATCGGCGTGGTTATGTAATACGTACTGCGGCCCGACATGATACTGACTCCGGACTGTTCGCCGCTTCAGCGCATCGCCGACTGGAGAGAGAGGAAGCTGACGAGCACCGTTTGTTTGCGATCAAGATTGACCGCATCGGCACGGGCAAACAGTCGGGCGGCGTTTTCCCATGCCTCCATCCAGCGATCAAGGCTGCCGGCCGACAGCAGGCGGGCCTGCAGGCCGCGTTCCGCCGGCACGACCGGTGCAGCTTCTCGGCCCAGCGCCGACTGTCGCGCCAGACCCTTCAGCCAGCCGTCGAACAGGTAGTTCAACGTGCGCCAGGCGGCGTTGGCCTCCTCGCCACGGCGCGCGAAGCGCTCGGCGAAGCCGTGCAGGCGCGCCATGTCGAGCTCCGGCAAGGTCGCGAGCACGTTCACCATCTCGCTGTAGAGTTCCAGGCTGCCTGCGCCGGCGAGTTCCAGGGCGCGACCTATGCTGCCCTCGGCCAGCCGCGCCAGGGCAACCCTCTCCCCCTCCTTCACGTCGGGCGCAAGCTCGCCCAGCAGGCGCATCACGATGTCCTCGGAAAGCGGCTGCAGCGCGAGGCGGCGGCAGCGCGAGCGGATGGTGGGCAGCAGCCGGCCCGGCGCGTGCGCCACGATCAGGAGCACCGCGTTGGGCGGCGGCTCCTCGAGGATCTTCAGCACCGCGTTGGCGCTGTTGCGATTCATCTCGTCGGCCGAATCGACGATGGCGACCCGCCATTGTCCCATCGCCGGCGTCATATGCATGAAGGCGCCGAGCTCGCGCACATCGTCGACGGCGATCTCGGCGCGCATGCGGCCGGTGTCGGGATTGAGCGTGCGGCGCAGATGGAACAGGTCGGGATGCGAGCGCGCATCGACCAGCGAGCGCCCCGGTGCGTCGGCCGCCACGTCGAGGCCTTCGGCCGCGCCGCCACCGAACAGGCCGCCCTGCTGCTGACCGCACAACAGGAAGCGTGCAAAGCGCCAGGCCAGCGTCGCCTTGCCGATGCCGCGCGGGCCGGCCAGCAGCCAGGCGTGATGCAGCCGTCCGCTCTCGTGCGCGGCGAGCATCGCCTTCTCCGCCGCTTCATGGCCGAGAAGCCGTTCGGCGCGCCATGGCGGCGGCCAGTCGTAGGGCCATTCGAGCTTCTCCAGCTCGCTGGCGTCGACGGCGGTCTTGCCCCTCGCCATGCGCTCAGGCTCCCAGCCGCTCCTTCACTGCATCGGCGATCGCCTTGGCGATCGTGTCGATCTCCCCTGTAGCATCGATCACGACGCAGCGCTTGGGCTCACGCTTGGCGATCTCGAGGAAACCCGCCCTCACCCGCCTGTGGAAATCGATCGGCAGGCTTTCGTAGCGCGTCTCACTGCCGCGCCGAGCCGCCGCCCGCTTCAATCCGATCTCGACCGGGAGATCGAGGATGACGGTGAGATCCGGCCGGAAGGCGCCGGCGGCGACGTCGTAGAGCTGCTCGAAGATGCGTCGCTCGACGCCGTGCCCGTGGCCCTGATAGGCCAGCGTCGAGTCGGCGAAGCGGTCGCTCACCACCCAGTCGCCGCGCTTCAGCGCCGGCCATACAGTCGAACGCAGATGCTCGCGCCGCGCGGCGAAGTGCAGAAGCGCCTCGGTCGTGCCGTCCCAGCGCTCGACCGGTCCTTCGACCAGGAGCTTGCGGATCATCTCGGCTCCCGGCGACCCGCCGGGCTCGCGCGTCGCCGTGACGCGATGGCCGCTTCCTTCGAGCCAGGCCTTGAGCCGCGCGATCTGGGTCGACTTTCCCGCTCCTTCGCCGCCTTCCAGGGTGATGAAACGCCCGGTGGGCTGCTGCGTCACGAGAGCCAGCCGAACAGATAGTGCCGCATCATCGCTGTCACGCGCCCGAAGACGCCCATGCGCGGCACGTCCGCGCCGGCCTCCAGCGGATACTCGATCACGCGGTTGTCGGGCAGGGTCACCGCGGCGGTGCCGAGCTTGGTGCCCTTCACGATCGGCGCCGGGATCGGGCCATCGAAGCGCGCGACCACGCGCGGCGTCACCGTCTGTCCGCTGGGTGCGGTGATCTGGACCGGCTTGGCCACGACCAGCGGCACCTTGTCCTGCGATCCCAGCCAGACCGGCGCTTCGGCCACGGTGTCGCCGGCGCGGAAGACCGTGGTGTTGGTCGTTTCGCGGAAGCCCCATTCCATCAACCGCGCGGTCTCCTGGGCGCGCTCGGCCATCGACGTCAGGCCGTTGACCACCAGGATCAGGCGACGGCCGTCCCGGATCGACGACGTGGCCTGGCCGTAGCCACCCTCCTCCGTGTGCCCGGTCTTCAGACCGTCGGTGCCCGGCACGGTCTTGAGCAGGCGGTTGCGGTTGTCCTGCTTGATGTTGTTGTAGGTCCAGTTGGTCTCCGAGTAGTAGCGATAGAGCTTGGGGAAGTCCTCGATCGTGCGCCACGCCAGCACGGCGAGATCGCGTGCCGTCGTCCACTGGCCTTCGGCCGGCCAGCCCGATGCGTTCTTGAACACCGTGCCGGTCATGCCGAGCTCGCGCGCCTTGGCGGTCATGCGCTCGGCGAAGCTGTCTTCGTTGCCCGACAGGCCTTCGGCCATGACGACGCAGGCGTCGTTGCCCGACAGCACGATCATGCCCTTGATCAGGTCCTCGACCGAGACCTCGCTGCCCAGCTCGACGAACATGCGCGAGCCGCCCATGTTGCGGGCGCGCTCGCTGACCCGAAAGCGCGTGTCGAGCTTGAGGCGGCCGGCATTCAGCTCCTCGAAGGCGATATAGATCGTCATCATCTTGGCCATCGACGAGGGATGCATCGGCTTGTCGGCATCCTTGAACAGCAGCACGGAGGAAGTCTGCGGATCGACCATGAAGGCCTGCTTGGCGAGCGTGCCGATGCCGACCTGGGAAGGCGGCAGCGCCTCGGTCTTGGCGGCGGCCGCCGCCTTCTCCGAAGGCTTGGGCGCCGTCGTCGTGGTGCGCGGCTTGGCCGGCGGCTTCTGCGGCTGGGTCTGACGCTTGGGCTGCTGGTCGGTTTGCTGCGCCAGCGCAGCGAGCGAGCTGCCGGCCATCGTCGCGACAGCGAGGAGCACCGCCGCGCGGCGCAGGAGATCAGTCGGAAACAACACGGGCATCTCCATAGCCGGAACGTTTCAGCCGGTCGGCGACGATGCCGGCGGCGTCCGGTGTGGTGTAGGGGCCAAGCCGGACGCGATAGACCTCGCGTCCGCCGGCCGAGGCGGCCGAAACCTCCGACATGCCGTAGCTGCGCACCAGATCGCGCTGACGCTCGGCATTCTCGGCTGTGCTGAAGGATCCGGTCTGCACGTAGAAACCGCTGGCGGCGCCGGTCGGAGCGCTGGCGCCCGAGGCCAGCGAGGCGATGCTGACGCCATTGCCGCTGGCGTAGACCGGCGTCGCCGACACCGCCTGCGGTCGCGGATTGGTCGGCCACACGGCCTGGGTGGCCGGCGGCGGAGCGGCCACCGGTGGCGGCGGGCTCGCCGCGACCATGACGGGCGGCTGGGCGACGACAGGCTGGGCGGCAGGCGCGCGTCGCGCGCCGGAGGCGACCTGCGCCACCGCGGCGTTCTGTTCGGCCGGGCCGCCGCCGGCGATGGCCACATCCTTGACCGCCATGCTCTCGGCAGGGAGCTGATCGATGCGCACGCGCGCGGTGCCGTTGCGCACGACGTCGAGCTCCTGCGCCGCCGCGCGCGACAGATCGATGATGCGGCTGCGCGCGAACGGTCCGCGGTCGTTGATGCGAACGACGGTGCTCATGCCGTTGTCGAGATTGGTAACGCGTACGATCGCAGGCATCTGCAGAGTCCGGTGGGCCGCCGTGCGCTCCGACTGGTCATAGCGCTCGCCATTGGCCGTCGACTTGCCGTGGAAGCCGGGGCCATACCACGAGGCGACGCCGGTTTCGACATGGTTGAACTCTTCCTGCGGCGTGTAGGTTACGCCGTCGATCTTGTAGGGCGCCCCGATCTTGTAGGACCCCGCCTGGGCAACTCCCGAGCGGCCGCCGCTCCTCGACCCACAGGCGGCAAGCGAGCTGGCCAGAAAGGCCATGAGCAGCAGCATTCCAACAGCACGAACGGCCGGTACGCTTGGGCTGACTACTGGTAGGGGCATGACTGCCTAATCATACATCATCTTGAGGAAATCGGGCAGTCACCTCGCGGCGGCGATCTTGTCGGACAGCAAGCCCACGGCGAGCGCGAAGAAGTCGGACTGGTTCCAGCGCAGGATGGCCTGGAAGTTCGCCGTGGTGAGGAAGGTCGGTCCGCCCGCGCCGGCCGGCCGCACGATGCGCTCGCCCTGCCCGGCCGGCGTGCCCGCCGGCACCTCCTGGCCCCAGTTGAGGCCAGGCCTCCAGCCGACGCGTCGCATGTAGTTGGTGATCGAGGCGAAGACGTCGGCCTTGTTGGTCCAGATGTCCATGCGGCCATCGCCGTCGCCGTCGGCGGCATAGGCGAGGAAGCTCGTGGGAATGAACTGGCACTGCCCCATGGCGCCCGCCCACGAGCCCTTCATCGCGTCGAAGCCGATATGGCCCTGCGCGAGGATCTTCAGGGCGGCGATCAGCTGCTGGCGGAAGAACTGGGCGCGGAAGTTGTTGTAGACGAGCGTCGCCAGCGCATCGATGACCTCGAAGTCGCCGAGATTCTTGCCGTAGTTGCTCTCGATGCCCCATAGCGCGACCACCGTCGAGGGCGGCATGCCGGCAGGCTGGGCAAAGCGCTCGACCAGCGCGCGGTTCTCGGCAAGCCTCGCGCGGCCGTTCTTCACCCGCTCGTCCGACACGACGACCTCCAGGTACTTGTCGAACGTCATCTTGAACTCAGGCTGATTGCGCGCGAGTTCCATAACGCGCGGAATTTCCTGCACCTTGCCGAGTGCGGCATCGAGGGTGCCCGGGTCGATGCCCGCCTTCAGGGCTTCGGCCCTTACGCCGCGCAGGAAGGCCGCGAACTTCGGGTCTCCGCTTTGCGCGAGGGAGGCGACGGGCGAGAAAGCGAGAGCGGCAGAGAGAAGGCGTCGGCTGATCATGGTCTTGGCCCACCTGATGAGCGAGCGGATGAAGAACGATACTGAAGTAGCTGTGTATCTTGCAAGATTTGTGGCGTGTATGAGTAACGCTTTCGACCCTCCCAATTTTGTCCACGACCGAAGCTGGCCAATGCCACAGTTTCGCGGCTAGAAGTCGGTTACCGCAGTGGGAGCGGTGCTTGGGAGGTGGAGGGGCAGCCCTCCAATTGAGCGGGACTATCGCCATCAAACGTGCCTTCGCGTAGCCCTCACCGGTCGCGCTCGTCCGTCCTTTTTTGCGTTTTGGGGGCGCATGAAGAGAACGTCGCCAATCGCGGCCATCGCCGCTTCGCTGCTCTCCTTCGGTCCGCTGTCTGCGGCCGCCGCAGACGATACGCTTTGCGACGTCTTCCCCTTTGATAGCACGCTCGCGTCCGAGGAGCGCCTGTTGGGCGACGGTGCTGAGGCTTTGCGCTTTGCCGCGCTGCAGGCCTTCACCGGCGCAGACCTCGAGCGCTTCCGCCGCCAGGTCGGGCGCGCCCTCGATGAACGCAAGCGCGAGGCGGCCCTGGCCGATGCGAGCAACTAGAGACGGCCTCATTAACGACCGCCGAGCCCGACACCGATGAGATTTGGCACCCGTATCGTCGTGATTTCGACCGTCCTGTTGCTGCTGAGTTTCGGGACGCTCGCCGCCGTGACGCTGAACGACCTGCATGACAGCCTGCGCCAGCAGCAGGCTACGGCGCTGCGCACCGTCAGCGTGACACTGCGCTCCACGATGGAACGCAATGCCGGCATGGCGCTGTCGATGGCGAGCATGATTGCGCTGCAGCCCGGCAACGTCGTTGGCGTGGCCCAGGGTGATCGCGCGGCCCTCACCGAGCGCATGAGTCCGGTCTACGATTATCTCAGCAAGCAGAGCGGCGTCGACCTCCTGCAGTTCCAGACCGTCGACATGAAAACGCTGCTTCGCCTGCATGAGCCGGCCCGCTTCGGCGACGACGTCTCGCATACCCGTCCCATGGTCGTTACCGCCAACCACAGCCGCCGCGGCCAGAATGGGCTCGAGATCGGGTCACTTGGCCTGTCGCTGAGAGGTGTGGCGCCGGTCATGCAGGGCGAGACCCTGGTCGGCACTACAGAGGTGGGGCTTGCGCTGGCTCCGCTCATTACCGCCGTGAAGACTCGGACCGGGGCGGAAGTCGCGGTCACGCTGTCAGCGGCCATGACCGGGGGGCCGCAGAGGGATCGCAGGCAATTCGGCGACCTGGCGCTTGGCGAGACCACGGACAGCGGGCTGTTTTCCCGCATTCTAGAGAGCTCACCCCCGCGGCTTGCCCGCGAGGACACTTTCAGCGTTGCCGAGGTCGACGGGGTGACCTGGGGTGTCGTGGCGATGCCGATGCTGGACTTCAGCGGCCGGATGATCGGCGGCTTTGTCGCGGTCCAGAACTTCACCGCGTTCGAAGCGCGCTACCGCCGCCAGCTCTGGCAGTTGCTGAGCATCGCGCTGGGCTGCGGTCTTCTCTGCTTCAGCGTGCTGGTGATCGCCATGCGCGCCTTCATCGATCGTCCGCTGGCAGCGCTCGGTGATTGGCTTGAAGGGATGGCCAAGGGACAGGCGTCGCCCGCCCCGCCCCTCGGCGGCGCCGCCGAGAGCAATCGCATCATCACTGCGGCGACGACCCTGGCGATCCAAAGTGATCCTGCTGCAGCGGAGAAAGGACCGCCGTGATGGGGCGCCTGCGGGTCTTCGTCGCGCTGATCGGACTGATCGCCAGCGTCGGGAGCGCGAGAGCCCAAACGACGGACCTGCCGCCCCTGCCAAGAGGCGTGGAGCTGCCGATCCAGGTCCGCTTGTCGGTGCGTATCCTCAACGTGACGCGGGTCCTGGAGACGACGGGCGAGCTGGGCGCTTCGATCGAGTACACGCAGCGCTGGACGGATCCAGGGCTGCGCTTCGATGCCGTGGCTCAGGGCACCCAGCACCTCGACTTCAGCGGCCCCGCCGCCGAGGCCAGGCTGGCCAAGATGTGGCAGCCGGGCATCGCCATCGATGATATGATCGGATCGCCGCGAGCGGCGAGCGTTGCCCTCTCGATCTACTCCGATGGTCGCGTCGTGTTGATCCGGCGGCTCGATGCCGATTTCCGGGTCAGCGTCGACATGTCGAGCTTCCCGTTCGACATCCAGCGCTTCCTGATCCGCTTCAGCACGCCGCGCCACGCCAACCACGAAGTCGTCATCACGACGACCGAATTCGACCGGTCGTTCTCGACGATCGCCGGCGAGCTTTCCGTCAACAATTGGCGGTCGCGCAACGTCGGCTTCAGGCAGGACACGTTCTACGGCTGGAATGCGAGGCCGTTCTCGCGCATGACCTTCGTCGTCACTGTGCAGCGATCATGGACGCGCTACATCCTGCGCATGTTCGTGCCGTTCATCGCCATCATGTCGCTGTCGCTCTTCATCCTGTGGGCGCCCGAGACCGTGCTGGCCAGCAACCAGCGGGCGCCGCTGGTCTTCACCACCTTGCTCGCCCTGGCCGCGCTCAGCTTCACCTTCGAAGCGAGCTTCCCCGGCTCGATCTCGATGAACTCGCCGATCGCGACCATGATCTCGATGGGCTACTTCTATCTGCCCGCCGTCCTCGTGATCGACGTCTTCCTCAGCCTGAAGAACAGCGCGATCGCCCGACGCTATCCCTACCTGCTGCCGGAGATGCGACGGAACCTGCGGCTCACGGTGCCGGTGCTGTTCTTCGGCCTCTGCCTGATCGCGCTCGCCCTGTCCGGGACCCCGACCGGCTGACCCGGGCACTGCAAACAGGGCTTGGCTTCCGGCCGCAAGGCCAGTATCGCTCGCCTTCGTGAGGATGGGTGGCCGAGCGGTTTAAGGCACCGGTCTTGAAATTTGGGTTCGTTTGTAAGGCGAGTTACAGTTTATGCAAGCATTGCAATCGCTTAGCGCTACGTCTGCGATTGCGACCGCGGCGCTGAATAGCTAATAGCTAACCCCAGCGCAGGAAGAGTGGCCGAGTGATGATCCAGCCGGGGGCATGACGATGGTCGGGATACAGTGCAAGTCGTGTGGGCATCGGGCGTTGTGGACGAACGACCCGGCGAAATTCAGACCCGACTATGAAGTAGTCGCCCTGCTGACACGATCGCTGCCGAAGTGCAGCAATTGCGGCGCGAGAGAGATCCATGTTGTCTCGGGCAACCTCGTGACGGCCGAGTGGCTGAGCGATGGTCCGCCGTCGCCAGCGTCGGGGCCGCTAATTGAAGGCGGCAAGCCCGGGAAGTGACGCGATCGCAGCGCTCAAACGCCCTGTTTTCGATGCCGTCCGTCCATTATGTTGCCCACCCACAGGAAGAGTGGCCGAGTGGTTTAAGGCACTGGTCTTGAAAACCAGCAACGGTGCAAGCCGTTCGAGGGTTCGAATCCCTCCTCTTCCGCCACGAGCCTCACGCCTCGATCGAAATTTTTATTGCGGACGGATCGACACCCAACGTCAGGGCAAGCCGCGGATGCCCAAGGCGAAGCGGCAGGCGATCCAAACTTCACTGGAATGCCGCGAGGTCAGCCTCCGTCAGATCACCGTGACGCGGATGAAGGCAGCGACGCACGTGTTGTCCTCGTCCTTGTCACCGAGCGTTGAACAGCGCAATTGCGTTCCGTAGTGTAGGCTGCGATTGCGAGATGCGAGGATGCCCGGAAATCCATGGAAAAATTAGCCGATGGATGGGTTATATCCAGTAACTGGTATTTCTTTTGGGTTTTGTGCTTCGCGCTTTGCGTGCGTCTCATCTCTTGTGCTCTTCGTTCCTTTGAACTTTGGGGAGACAATAAAGGGGCGAATTTTTGGGGTCTTGTTTGGCGTAGCTTTAAGGGCGTTCACGAACAAGGCTCGAAAGAATCCGACTTCTGGTTTCCTTACATACTCGGTTGCTTAGAGCTTCTTGCCTACCCCATCTTGATCAAGACAGGCGCATTTACGGTGATCGGCGCTTGGCTCGGATTCAAAACGCTAGCGCAGTGGGAACATTGGAAAGTTCGCCGACAAGCCTTCAATCGTTTCCTTATTGGCAATGCCCTGATCGTCTTCGCGTCGCAGTTTCTCGTTTATGAAGGATTCATTCGCTTCAAGACCTAGCAAAGATCAGCAACCGGTTCAGGATCGGCTTGTACACATCGATGCGTTGTACACGCCGACGCAAAAGGTCCGCTTGCTTGAGGCCTCGGGCGGTCCGATATCGGCTGGCGGTTCACAAGAAGCGCCTGGGGCCAGGGGTTCGCCACCGAAAGCGCCAGAGCGGCATTGCTATACGCTTTCCAGCATCTCGCAGTTGATGAGATTCTCTCCTATACGAGCGCCGATAACCGACGGTCGCAAGCCGTGATGGCGCGGATCAATCTCGAGCGCGCGCCATCCCGCGATTTTGTCGCCGACCATGGAAGCGTCGGCGCTTGGCGCGGCCTGGTCTGGTTGGCGTCCCGGAGTCGTTGGAATCCCGATGCCTGAACCCCACGATGGCCGGCTGCAATTTGATTCGGCTTCACTTTGGTCACGGCGCCTGACGTAATACGTTGGCCGTTCGGCAAGGCGCCGCGGCTTGGGGGAGTGCAGCGCCGACAAGGGAAGTCGGCGAGCTTGGGGGACGCATATGTTGAAACTTGCCGCATTGGCCATGGGGGTGGCCGGTAGCGTCGCGTGCTGGTCGTTGCCCGCGGCCGCCCAATCGACCGTCGAAGCGATCAAGAAACGCGGCGAGCTGTTGTGCGGCGTGAGCGGTCGTTCGCAGGGGTTCTCCTTCGTCAATGCCGACAAGGAATGGTCGGGCCTCGACGTCGACCTGTGCCGGGCGACCGCCGCGGCCGTGCTGGGCGACGACAAGAAGGTCGGCTTCGTCATGGTGTCGCCGACCGATCGCATGGAGAAGCTTCGCTCCGGTGCGGTCGACATGCTCGCAAGCAACGTCACGCTGACGCTCCAGCGCGAAGCCGGGTTGGATCTGCAGGTCGGCGTCGTCAATTACTACGACGGCCAGGCCTTCGCGGTGACGCGAAAGTCGCGCTTCACCACGCTCACCGCCCTCGGCGGCAGCTCGATCTGCATGGCCGCGGGCACCACGCACCTGGTCAATGCCACCGATTGGTTCCAGGCCCGCGGGCTCAAGTTCACGCCCGTCATCCTGGACAACAAGGACCTGATGTATGACGCGTTTTTTGCCGGCCGTTGCGCGGCGGTGACCGAAGACTCTTCCGCGCTTGCCGCGGCGATCGTCGGCCGAGCCAATGCCGCCGACTTCGTCCAATTGCCCGAGATCATTTCCCGCGAACCATTGGGCCCTTATGTGCGCAATGGCGACGACAAGTGGCTGTCGATCATTCGCTGGGTCCAGTACGCCATGTTCGAGGCCGAGGAGCTGGCCATCTTCCAGGCGAACGTCGACGAGCGCCTGAGGTCGGCCAACCCGGCCGTCCAGCGGCTGCTCGGTGCCTCCCCGGGCAACGGCAAGGCGCTCGGGCTCGACGAGAAGTGGGCCTACAACATCATCAAGCAGGTCGGGAATTACGGCGAAAGCTACGATCGCAACGTCGGCATGGGATCACCGCTCAAGTTCCAGCGCGGCATCAACGCGCTGTGGACCAAGGGCGGGCTGATGTATCCGCTTCCTCTGCGCTGACACACTGATCCGGAAGGCGCGCTGCCTAATACGGATGGATCGGCAAGAGTGCCACGACAGCAGCGATGATGATTGGCGCGATGGCGAGCAGAATGCCAGCTCCCGGGCGCCCGCGACCCGCCAGGATGAAGCCCGCGATTGGAGCAGCGATGCAGAAGATGACCATCGCCGCCCAACCGCCGAAGGGTGCAACTCCTGCATGACCGCTTTCCGGCCCAGAGCCGAAGATGAATCCGGAGACGGCCACCAGCAACGCTGCCAGCGCCCAGTCGACCAAACCCACCAGGACGATTGCAATCCTCAAGAAACAGTCCGTTCCGACGGCTCTCCCGCCCGCTTCAGCCTGGCAGTAAGCTCGGGTCGTGTCATTGGATTGGTTGACCGATTCCGCGATGAAGGCGCTTGCTCCGGCGATCGCGCTTTTCGCCGTCGTGGCCTGCGCGCCGTTGCCGGCAACCACGCCACCGGAAGCCCAGCGCATCCACTCGATCGCCGCCAACGATGCGCCGGCGATCGACGCCTGCTGGCGCGACGTGCTGAAGAGCCCGCCGCACCAGGCGCTGCGCGCCCGGATGGGCGATCATGCCGACAGCCCGACCGACGCCATGAAAAGCAGTCGCCTGAAAGCGACACCTGAGGAAGCCGCACAGCTTGCCAGGTTGCAGAAGGACTACCTCACACCCTGCCGCCGCATGGCGCTGGCCAGCGCCGCCAAGGTCGATCCCAGGATCGTCGCGATTCTGAACGACAGCTACGCCAAGGCTGACGCCAACACCGCGCGCCTGGTCGCCCGCGAGATCAGCTGGGGCGAGTTCGTGTCGGAGAACCAGGCGATCGTAACCCAGCGGCGTTCGGAGCTGCTGGCCACCGGCGAAGGAATGCAGCGCGAGCAGCAGCCGCCGCCGCAGCAGCGCTAGGAAACGAGGGCGTACCAGCCTTCGACGAAGGCGGCTTTGCCGCCCGTCCCCGCCTTGACGCGTATCCGCTTGCCCATGATGTCGGTCGAGGCACCCGCATTCACCTTGATGGTGCGCTTGGCCCCGTCGACCTCGACGATCATGGCGTTGCCGGCGTCTTCGCCGTCCCGCTCTGAGCCATTGTGAAGACGGTAGATGCAGGGCCTATCGCGAGCCTCGAGGACCGTTTGCCAATGCACCCGGTCGGCAGCGATGCGCCCGACCGGGACCTGGATTCCCACCGCATCTCCGGGCAAGCGTGCCTTCGCCATGCCGCTCAGCGCACGCCGTAACCGCCGAATTCGTCGACGATGCCGGGCTGCAGCTTCGTCGCCGTCGCGATGTCGACGGCGCCGCCGGCAGCGTCGCCGTTCTTGGTCTTCGCCACGCCCCGCCCATAGAGGGCGCGGGCGCGCTCTGCATTGATCTTGAGCGAGGCGTTGTATTCCTCGATCGCCTTCGCGTACTGGCCCTGCTTGAGATAGATCAGGCCGAGATTGTCATAGGCATAGGGATCGTTGGGCTGCAGCTTCAGCGCCTCCTGGCAGTCGGCCACGGCCTGGTCGTAATCCTGCCCGAGAATGGCGCGCGACAGGCAGCGGTTGTTGTAGGCTGCACCGATCTTGGGATCGAGCTTCAGCACCTGGTCATAGTCGGCGACCGCCTTGGCAAACTCGCCCAAGCTGAAGTAGGCGACGCCGCGGTTGAGATAGAACGTAGCCTCGCGCGGCCTGAGCTTGATCGCCAAGTTGAGGTCGGAGATCGCGCGGTTGTAGTCGCCGACATTGAGATAGAGCATGGCCTGGTTGCCATAGACGCGCGGGTTCCTGGGATCGAGCTTGATCGATTCGGTGTAATCGGCGATGGCGCGCTCATTCTCGTTCTGCATGCCCAGGATCTGGGCGCGGTAGAAATAGGCCGTCGCGCTGGTCGGCGCCAGCCGGACGGCCTCGTTCGCGTCGACCATGGCGCGGGCGTAGTCGCCCTTGAGCGCGTAGGCAAAGCCGCGATGGATGAAGGCGTTGACGTTGTCGGGGCTGAGTTTCAGCGCCGAGTCGAAGTCGCTGACCGCCTGGTCGAGCTTGTTGACGTAGGTCAGCGCCATGCCGCGGTTGATGAAGGTGATCGGATCCTTGGGGTCGAGCTTGATCGCTTCCGAGTAGTCGTCGATGGCGTGATTGAAGTCGTCGACCGCATGATAGGCGGTTCCGCGCTCGAAATAGGCGAAGGCGAGGCCAGGCGCGAGCTTGATCGCCTCGTCGAGATCGGCAACCGCCTGCTTGTGGTCGCCCTTCTTGAGGTTGGCGGCGCCCCGCCCCAGATAGGCGCGCGGCTCCTTCGGATTGATCCGCATCGTCATGTTGAAGTCGTTGAGCGCGCCGTCGTAGTCCTGCTTGTCGATCAGCGCCATGCCGCGCTGGTAATGGGCGTGCGCGACCTGGTCGGCGGTCCGGGCGAGCTCAGGATCCTTGCCGCGCTCGGCGGCATTGACGAGGCGCAGGATGTCCGATGTCTGCATGCCCTGCCGGATCGCCTCGCTGAAATCGGCCAAGGCCTGATCGACCTCGCCGCGCTGGCGGTAGGTGATGCCGCGATTGATCAGGGCGTTCACTTCCTTGGGGTTGAGCTGCAGCGCCTGGGTGAAGTCCTTGATCGCCGCCTCGTACTGGCCCTTCTTCGTGTAGTAGACGATGCCGCGATTGACGTAGGGCGTCGGGTCCTTGGGCGTGAGCTTGATCGCCTCGCTGTAGTCGTCCAGCGCCTTGTCAGCCTCGCCGACGCGGTGGTAGGCGATGCCGCGTTGCAGGTGGGCGAAGGCCTGGCCGGGCGACAGCTTGATGCCCTCGCCGAAGTCGGCGATGGCCTTCTGCATATCGTCCTTGTTGAGGTACGACGCGCCGCGTCCGATGTACGCCGAAGCATCGGCCGGATTGAGGCGGATGGCCTCGCTGAAGTCGGCGATCGCCTTGTCGTAGTTGAGCTTGTCGTAATAGGCGAGCCCGCGCTGGAAGTGGACGAAGGCGCCGAGCAGCGCCAGCCGGTTCTGCTCTTCCGTCTGGGTCGCGAGTTGGCTGGTGATGGAGTCCGGCACCAGCGCCTGGCGCACCGGCTCGATCTTGGGCGGCAGGCACTTGATGCCGTCGGTGAAATCGCTGATCGCCTTGTCGATCTCGCCCTTCTTCTTGTGGACGATGCCGAGATTGGCCCAGGCCGAGATCTCGCAGGGCTTGAGCTTCAGCGCCGCCGTCAGGTCGGCGATCGCACCCTCGTTGTTGTCCTTGCGAAGATAGAGCAGCACACCGCGGTTGATCAGCGGATAGGTCTCGCGCGGCGCGAGCCGGATGGCATCGCTGAAGTCGAGGATCGCGCGGTCGGCCTCGCCGATCGTCTGATAGATAACGCCGCGCTGGGTGTAATAGTAGGGGTTCATCGGCGAGCCGAGGATCAGCTCGTTGTAGATCCGGATCGCCGACTTGTAGTCGTCCTTCGACCGTACCTCGCTGCCCGGACCGCTCTCCGACAGGCCGCGGGTGAGATAGGCGAATGCCAGATCCTGCGGCGCGAGCCTGCCGTCCTTGATCGCTTCGCTGCAGGCCTCAACCTTGGTGGCGGCATTGGCGCCGGTCAGGCCTTTGCAGACGTCGAATGGCTTGGGTTTGGCCGCCGGCTGAACCGGCTGCGCCGGCTTCGGCTGCGCGAGCGCAGGCAAGCAACCCGCGCCGACGCCCACGACGACGGCGCAGGCGACGACCACCGCAACCCTACTCAAGCGACCCCGCATTGCCTTCCTCACAGCTGCCGCGGCTCAGCTCCCACAGCCGCTCCGCAGTACGGCGCCAAAGTGCCAAGATTTTGTGGCATTTCAAGCGCCGGAAGGGCGCAGCCGGTCAATTCTGAGGAAAGCCGTCGACGGTCAGGATGCTGTTTGGCACCTTCTTGCCGCTTCGATCAGGGAGGAAGACAAGTGAGTGCAAAGAGTTTGCCAAAGAATCTAATCGGGCGGCGTGCCGCCATGGGCGTGCTGGGCGGCGCGGTGGCCGCCCCGGCACTCGTCTCGGCCCAAGGCACCTATCCCAGCAAGACGGTCCGCTACATCAACCCCTTCCCTGCCGGCGGCGCGACCGACACGCTGTCGCGCTTGTTCTGCGCCAAGATGGCGGAGCTGACCGGCCAGCAATGGGTGGTCGACAACAAGGGCGGGTCGGGCGGCAATGTCGGCATGGACGCGTTGGCCCAGTCGCCGGCCGACGGGTACACGTTGGGCCTGGGCGGCATCGCAAGCCACGCCATTGCGCCCACGCTCTACGCCAGGCTGCCCTTCAAGGTGCCGGACGACTTCACCTTCGTTTCGACCATCTGGCAGCTGCCCAACTTCCTCGTCACCAATCTCGACCTGCCGGCCAAGAACGTCGCCGAGCTGATCGCGCTCCTGAAAGCGAATCCGGGCAAGTACTCCTACGCCTCGGCTGGCAACGGCACGACGCTGCATCTGTCGGGCGAGCTCTTCAAGGTGATGGCCAAGGTCGACATGGTGCATGTGCCCTATCGCGGCGCGGCGCCGGCCATGCAGGATCTGCTGGCGGGCCAGATCCATATGATCTTCGACAATATCCCCGGCGCGCTGGCGCAGTATCGCGTGAACAAGGTGCGCGGCCTTGGTGTCACCTCGAAGGAGCGCACGCCCGTCGTGCCCGAAATCCCGGCGATCGCCGAGACGCTGCCGGGCTTCGACATCAACTCGTGGACCGCCCTCACCGGTCCCGCCAAGCTGCCGACCGACGTCGTGACGCGGCTGTCGGAGCTGTCGAAGAAGGCGCTGGAGAGCGAGGACCTCAAGGCGAAGTTCTTCGATCTCGCAGCGACTGCGATCTGGCGCTCGCCATCCGACACGGTGGCCTACCGCAATTCGGAGGAAGCACGGCTCGCGCCGATCATCAAAGCCTCCGGCGCGCGCGTTGATTAGGAGAAGGAACGCCATGACCACACTCACAACTGCCCAGGCCGTCGTCGCGATGCTCGAGACCAACGGCATCGACACGCTGTTCTGCCTGCCCGGCGTCCAGAACGACTCGTTCTTCGACGCGCTTTACGATCGCACCAACAGGATCCGGCCGATCCACGCGCGTCATGAACAGGCCTGCGCCTACATGGCGCTGGGCTACGCCATGGCGACGGGCAAACCATCGGCCTACGTCGTCGTGCCGGGCCCGGGCTTCCTCAACACGACGGCGGCGCTCTCGACAGCCTACGCCGTGAACGCGCCGGTGCTGGCGCTGACCGGGCAGATCCAGCAGTCGATCATCGGACGCAATGTCGGGCTGCTGCACGAACTGCCGGATCAGCTCGCCATCATGCGCGGCCTCACCAAGTGGGCCGATCGCATCACCTCGCCTGCCGCCGCGCCCGGCCTGGTCAACGAGGCGTTTCGCCGTCTGCTCTCCGGCCGTCGCCGACCGGTGGCGCTGGAATGCGCCATGGATACGTGGGGCCGCAAGGCGCCGGTCGAAATGATCGCCACGCCGGCCAAGGCCGATCCCTGCCCCGTCGACGAGGACGCCGTCGAGCGCGCCGCCAAGCTTTTAGGCGGCGCCGAACGGCCGCTGATCGTGGTCGGCGGCGGTGCCCAGGGCGCGGGCGAGCACATCGCGCGCATCGCCGAGACGATCGATGCACCCGTCATGACCGGCCGCATGGGTCAAGGCGTGATCGACGGTCGTCACAAGCTCTCCGTCACCATGCCGGCGGGCTACCTGTTCTGGGGCGAGGCCGATGTCGTGCTGGCCGTGGGCACGCGGCTGCAGCCACAGCAGCAGAACTGGGGCTTGGACGCCTCACTCAAGATCATCCGCGTCGATATCGACAGCGAGGAGCTCGACCGCCAGCGCCGGCCAGAGATCGGCATCGTCGGCGACGCCACGGCGACCATGAAGGCGCTGGCCGGACGGCTCGGCAAGCATGTCGCCAAGCGCAACGGCCGTGCCGATCACGTGGCGGAGACCAAGGCCAAGGCGAACAAGGCCGTCCGCGACAAGCTCGCGCCGCAAATCGCCTACCTCGAGGCCATTCGCAAGGCGCTGCCGGAAGACGGCATCCTGGTCGATGAGCTGACCCAGATGGGCTACGCCGCACGCCTCGCCTATCCGACCTACAAGCCGCGGACGTTCCTCTCGCCCGGCTACCAGGGCACTCTGGGTTGGGGCTATGCGACATCGCTCGGCGTCAAGGTCGCGCGGCCCGACACGCCGGTCGTGTCGATCAGCGGCGACGGCGGCTTCCTGTTTACCGCGATGGAGATGGCGACGGCGGCGCAGCACGGCATCGGCGTGGTGGCGGTCGTGTTCAGCGACGGCGCCTACGGCAACGTCAAGCGCATCCAGCAGCAGTCCTACAAGAACCGCACCATCGCCAGCGACTTGCGCAATCCCGACTTCGTCAAGCTCGGCGAGAGCTTCGGCATCGCCGCCGAGCGCGTGAAGTCACCGGAGGAGCTCAGTAGCGCGATCTCGCGCGGCATCGCCCGCGGCTCGCCGACGCTGATCGACTGCCCGGTTGGCGAACTGCCCGACCCGTGGTCGATCGTGCAGGTTCCGCCAATCAGGCCGCGTAAGTCTTGAGCACGTCCGGGTCTGGGTCGCGTCCCAGGCCCGGCCCGTCCGGAACGACGAAGCCGCCCTCCACCGGATAGATCAGGTTGCCGTAGAGGCTCGCCTCGAGATCCATGTGGTAGCGCTCGACCATGCCGCCCGGGCCGCCGCGCGCGGCGAGCAGGTGCAGCGTGGCGAGGAAGCCCGGCCCGAAATAGGGCGAGTGCGGCATCAGAGTGACGCCCGCGGCATCGGCGAGCGTGGCGACCTTCAGGAACTCGCTGACGCCACCCACCTTGGTGACGCTGGGCTGGGCATAGTCGACGGCGCCGGCGGCGAACATCTCGCGGAACTGGAACGACGTGCAGTTGTTCTCGCCCGCCGCCATCGGCACGCCGGTGCCTTCGCGCAGCCGGGCGATGGCCGCGAAGTCCTCCGGCGGAAAGATCGGCTCCTCCAGCCAGTGCAGGTCGTAGGGACGCAGCTTCAGTGTCATGTGGCGCGCCTGTTCGGGCGTCCACGGGCAGTTGGTATCGACCATGATGGCGACGTCGTTGCCCGCCGCCTCGCGCGCGGCGCGGACCTCGGCCTCTTCCGTCTCGTGCAGCTTGATGTGGCGGTAGCCTTCCTGCACCGCGAGCTTGGTCCGCGCCGCCACCTTCTCGGGGTCGCGATACTTCAGAAGGCTGGCGTATGCGGGCAGCTTGGTCTGGCCGGCGCCGCCCAGCAGCCGGTGCAGGGGCAGTCCTGCCGCCTTGCCCGCGATGTCCCACAGGGCGATGTCGAGCCCGGACAGCGCAAAGATCGTGATGCCATAGCGGCCGAAGAGATGCAGCTTCTGCTGAAGGTCGTAGGAGAGCCTGGCGATGTCGCGCGCGTCCTGACCGATCGCGAGAGGCGCCACCATGTTGTGCACGGCCGCACGCACGGCGTCGGTGCAGGCGTAGCAGAAGGCCTCGCCCCAGCCGACGATGCCGGTGTCGGTCTCGACGCGCACCAGCAGGATGTTGTTGGTCGTCCAGGTGCGCAGGCCTTCGCCCTTGTGACTGCCGCCGAAGGTGTAGGGCACCTTCACCGACTGCGTGTCGATACGCGCGATCTTCACTCGATCCTCCCCCCAGCCAGGATAGCGGCTTTGATGTCGGCCATGAGCTTCTCGGCATGCGCCCGGTCGGCCAGGCGCTTGGAGGTGAAGCGCTGGTCGCCGACGGGCGCCATCGTCAACAGATGGCCGGCGAGACATGGCGGCAACGGCGGCGGCTCCTCCTGGTCCTCCGGCATCTCGACCTCGGCCTGCGCGAAGTAGGTATGGCCGTCGTCGCTCTTGAAGAAGTCGACGTCCCAGTGAAACGGGCCGTCGGTCCAAGAGTAGCGCACCTTCTGCAGCGTCTCGCAGCGCTGCGACCACAGGCGCTCGAAATCCTCGGTGCTGATCGCGGTCTCGATCTCGACGACCTGGCCGTCGACCGGCCTCTTGTAGGTGAAGACGTGGCGGAGCGAGCGCCCTTCCTCGACCGAGCGAATGCGCATGCCTGACACATCGAGATACGCTTGCCGCAGAAAGCTCTTGGTCACGCCGGGACGCGCGGCGAGCTCGGCCTCGAGGCCGTTGTCCTTCAGCACAAATTTTCGTTCGTTCTCTATCGGCATGCTAGGCTCGCACCATGGCCGCCCAGACCCTCGATGACCTGCCGACCCCCGCCCTCATTCTCGACCGGGCGATCCTGCGCCGCAACCTCAAGCGCATGAGCGATCGGCTGCGTAGTGCGGGTGTCGTGCTGCGCCCCCACCTCAAGACGGCGAAGTCGGTCGAGATCGGCCGCATGGCGGTCGAAGGCCACGACGGGCGGATCACCGTGTCGACCCTGGCCGAGGCGCGCTATTTCGCCGACGGCGGCTTCAAGGACATCCTCTACGGCGTGGGCGTCGTGCCATCCAAGCTGGCGGCGATCACCGAGCTGCGCCGGCGCGGGGTCAACCTGCGGTGCGTCACCGACAATCTCAGCGTCGCGCAAGCCATCGCCGCTGCCGCCAAGGATGGCGACACCTTCTCGGTCTTCATCGAGATCGACAGCGGCGGCGGCCGCGCCGGCCTGCCCTATCCCGAGCTGCCGGGACTGCTCGACATCGCCCGGGTCCTGCATGACGCGCCGGCCGTCGAGCTGGCGGGCGTCATGACCCACGCCGGCCACTCCTATCATCAGAGCACGCCCGAGGGCATCGCCGCGGTTGCCGAGCAGGAGCGCCAGGCGATCGTCGGCGCTGCCGAGAAGCTGCGCGCCGCCGGTATCCCCTGCCCCATCGTGTCGGGCGGCTCGACGCCGACCGCCATGCACAGCCGCGATTTCACCGGCATCACCGAGATGCGGCCCGGCGTCTATGTCTTCAACGACCTCGACCAGGAGTACATCGGCTCCTGCGCGCCATCGGATCTCGCGCTCTCGGTGCTGGCCTCGGTGATCGGCCACTATCCGCATCGCAATCAGGTGCTGGTCGATGCCGGCGCGCTGGCGCTTTCCAAGGACATCAGCGCCCAGGAATTCAAGCCACAGGTCGGCTACGGCACCATCGTCGACGCGCCGGCGAAGGACATGGCGGTGGTCGAATGCTCGCAGGAGCACGGCTTCGTCGGCGCCAAGGAGTCGATCCCCTACGGCAACCTGCCGGTCGGCTCGCGCGTGCGCATCCTGCCCAACCATGCCTGCATCACGGCAGCGGCCTATGACCGCTACTATGTCGTCGACAGTGAGCTCGACGGCGGCAAGTCGGTGGTCGAGGTCTACGACCGCATCAACGGCTGGTAGCTACAACGAGCTCACCGTATGGCCGCCATCGACGGTGAGCACGCTGCCGGTCATGAAGCTGCCGGCGTCCGATGCCAGCAGCAGCAAGGCGCCGTCGAGATGCTCGGGCTTGCCGATACGCCGTTGCGGGATGCGATCGATCAGGCGTTGCCCCGCCGGCGTCTTCCAGAAGTCGCTGTTCATCTCGGTCTCGATGTAGCCCGGGCAGATCGCATTGACGCGGATGTCGTGGCGCGCCCATTCCATGGCGAGCGCACGCGTGAGATGGATCAGCCCGGCCTTCGAAGCGTTGTAGGGCGCGACCTGGCCGATCGTGCGCAGGCCCAGGATCGAGGCGATGTTGACGATCACGCCCGCGCGCTTGGCCGTCAGCCAGCGCTTGGCCGCGGTCTGGGCGACCAGCCAGGCGCCGCGCAGGTTGGTGTTGACCACGGCATCCCAGTCCTCGACCGGCATTTCCAGTGCCGGCTTCACGATCGAGATGCCGGCGTTGTTGACCACGATGTCGATCGGACCGAGCGCCTTCTCCGCCGCTGCAAACGCCGCGGTGATCGAGTCACTGGACTGCACGTCGAGCTCGACGGCGACAGCCTTGGTGCCGGCCGCCTGCAATTCCGCCTGCAGAGAGGCGAGCCGATCGGCCCGCCGTGCAGCGATCGCAATCGAAGCGCCCGCGCCGGCAAGCGTGCGCGCGAAATGCACGCCGAGGCCCGACGAGGCACCGGTGACCAGCGCCACCTTGCCCGTCAGATCGAATCGCTTGGACATCGCCTGCGCTCCCTAGTTTGATGCCCGCCTTAATACGCGAGCGCCTCTTTCGGGGGAAACGGTCCTGAAATCACGCACACCCTGGGCGCTCGTCGGCCTGCTGGTCGCGACCGGCATGGTGGCGGCCTTTCATGTCGGCAAGGTGCCGCCCGCGATCCCCTCGATCCGCGACGATCTCGGCGCGAGCCTGCGCCAGGCGGGTTGGCTGCTGTCGCTGGTCAACCTGACGGCGGCCATGGGTGGCATGATCATCGCCCTCACCGTCGATCGCTTCGGCCATCGCCGACTGGTCGTGCTGGGCACCGCGCTCGGCTTTGCCGCGAGCCTGCTCGGCGCTTTCGCGGGCAGCATCGACCTTCTTTTGGTCTGGCGCTTCCTCGAGGGGCTGGGCTTCATCATCGTCACCGTGTCGTTGCCCACGCTCATCCTGCGCGTCACCGACCCGGGCGACCGACAACGGACCATGACGATCTGGAGCTGCTACATGCCGGCCGGCGCCGGCGCGATGATGCTGATGGCAGCCGTCATCCTGCCCGGCAGCTCCTGGCGTGCGGTCTGGCTGGTGGCTTCGGCGGCCTCGCTGCTGATGCTGCTGGCGCTCCTGCTGCGTGCGGTGCCGCGCCACGAACTCGATGCGCACCGAGGCAGCCGCCGGCCGATCCTGCACGAAGTCGCGGAAGTCGCGACCAGCGGCGGGCCGCTCGCGATCGCGCTGTGCTTCGGCGCCTATTCCTGCTGCTGGCTGGCGATCGTGGGGTTCCTGCCGACCTTGCAGGTCGAGCGGCTGGGCTTCTCGACCTCGACCGCCGCCATGGTCACGGCCCTGGTCACCGGGGTGAACGTCGCCGGCAACCTGATGTCGGGGTGGCTGCTGCAGCGTGGCGTGCCGCGCGTCGCCATGATCACAGGGGCGGCCGTCACGATGGCCTTCTGCACGGCGGGCATTTTCGTCGACGGCGTGCCCGATCTCTGGCGCCTCCTGCTGGCGGGTCTGTACTCCGCCGTGATCGGCCTCGTGCCCGGGGCCCTGTTCACCGCCCTGCCGGTGCACGCGCCAAGGCCCGAGCTGGTCGGCGCCTCGACCGGGCTTCTCATGCAAGGCTCCAATATCGGTGGGCTGATCGGCCCGCCCATCACCGGCGCCCTGGTTGCGTCGGGCGGCTGGCCAGCCGCTGCATGGCTGACATCCGTCGCCCTGGGGATCGTGGCAGGATCGGCTCTCTTTCTGCACTGGCGCGAAAGGCGTAGAGTCGCCGCATGATTTACGTCGACATCGTTTCCGACACGATCTGCCCGTGGTGCTACATCGGCAAGCGCCGCTTCGAGCGGGCGCTGGCCCAGAGCGGCCGCACCGACATCGCGGTGGCCTGGCGGCCGTTCCAGCTCAATCCCGACATGCCGCCCGAGGGCATGACGCGCGACGACTATGTGCGCGCCAAGTTCGGTGGCGGCGACCGCCCGCGCCAGATCTACCAGGCGATCGCCGAAAGCGGCCGCGAGGCCGGCATCGAGTTTCAGTTCTCGCGCATCCGCCGCACGCCCAACACCGTGCTGTCGCATAGGCTGGTGCACTGGAGCGCCAAGAACAACCTCCAGGACGAGACCGTGGCCGAGCTCTTCAAGCTCTACTTCGAGGAGGGCCGCGACATCGGCGACATGGAGACGCTGGTCGAGTGCGCGGTGCGCGTCGGCATCGAGGAGCTGCGCGCGCGCCGCTACCTCATGAGCGACGAGGGCCGCCAGGAGGTCGTCGCCTCCGACGTCTATGCCCGGCGGCTCGGCATCAATGGCGTGCCCTGCTTCATCGTCAACCGCAAGTACGCGGTATCCGGCGCGCAGCCGCCCTCGGCCTTCGTCGAGGTCTTCAATCTCGCCGAGCGCGACGCCGCCACCAGCGCGGCGCAGTCGACCGCGTGAACAGTGATATGTCGATGATCATATGATATGATCATCGACATATCATGCCTCAAAGCCCTGCCCGAACCGCCCGCACCCGGGCCGAAATCCTCGATCATGCCGGCCGCCTGTTCCGGCTGCGCGGCTATGCCGGGACCAACATCGACGACGTCATGCTGGCGGCAGGCCTGACGCGCGGGGCCTTCTATGCCCATTTCAAGTCCAAGGACGATCTCTTCACCGAGGCCGTCATCGCCGGCACCGGCCTGCGCAACCGCCTGCGCGGCGCGAACCCGGCGGCGATCCTGAAGGCCTATCTCGACAAGGCCGAGCTGGTCGCCAGCCAGCCGACCTGCGTGCTGGCCGCCCTGCCCTCCGACATCGCCCGCGCGCCGCTGGTCGCGCGGCTGGCCTACGCCAACCTTCTCCATGCCGCCATTGGCGAGGTCGCGGGCGCCAAGCGCCGCAAGCTCGACGCCGATGCCACCGTGGCCGTGATCCTGGCGGTCGGCTCCGTCGCCCTCGCGCGGGCCTCCGGCGATACGAGGCTCAGCGACTGGCTGTTGCGCTGCGCTGAACGTGCGGTGCGGCCCCTCCTCAAGCCCAAGCTCAAGCCGCCAGCTTCGCCAAGGAAGAAACGATCGAGGTCACGCCGGAAAGTCGCTGGCGCTCGTCGTTCCAGGCGCGCTGCACGATCACGCGGTGGTCGGGGCGCAGCCGCACCAAAGGCGCGTTCTTCTGCAGCCAGGCGATGAGCTTCTCCGGTTTGGCGAATTTGTTGTCGTGCAGCGACAGCACGACCGCCTTCTCGCCGGCATCGATGCGGTCGACGCCGGCCTGGCGGCACAGCACCTTCAGCGCCACGGTGTTCAGCAGGAACTCGGCCTCGGGCGGCATCTTGCCGAAACGATCGACCAGCTCGGCGGCGAAGGAATCGATCTCGGCCTGGTTGGCGAGCGCGCCGATGCGGCGGTAGAGGCCCATGCGCACCGAGAGGTCGGCGATGTATTCCTCGGGCAGCAAAACGGGAATGCCGAGGTTGAGCTGCGGCGACCACTCGGCCTGCTCGGCTTCCTGCGCCCGGCCCCGCGCCGCCGCCACCGCCTCCTCGAGAAGCTGCTGATAGAGTTCGATGCCGACCTCGCGGATATGGCCTGACTGTTCCTCGCCCAGAAGGTTGCCGGCGCCGCGGATGTCGAGGTCGTGGCTCGCGAGCTGGAAGCCCGCGCCCAAGGTATCGAGGGTCTGCATGACCTCGAGCCGCTTGGACGCTGCCTCGTTCAGCGCCTTGCCGGGCGGCACCGTGAGATAGGCATAGGCCCGCATCTTGCCGCGGCCGATGCGGCCGCGCAGCTGGTAGAGCTGGGCCAGGCCAAACATGTCGGCGCGATGGATCACCATGGTGTTGGCATTGCGGATATCGAGCCCGCTTTCGACGATGTTGGTCGACAGCAGCACGTCGAACTTGCCGTCGACGAAATCCTGCATGGTGTTCTCGATGGCGGTTGGCGCGAGCTTGCCGTGCGCCATGGCCATGCGGATCTCCGGCACCAGCTCGCGCAGGGTGGCGGCGACCTCGGCCAAATCCTCGATGCGCGGACAGACGTAGAAGCTCTGGCCACCGCGATACTGCTCGCGCAGCAGCGCCTCGCGTATGCTGACGCTGTCGAACGGCGTCACGAAGGTGCGCACGGCCAGGCGATCGACCGGTGGCGTCGCGATCAGGCTCATGTCACGCACGCCGGTCAGCGCCAGCTGAAGCGTCCGCGGAATCGGCGTGGCGGTCAGCGTCAGTACATGGACGTCGGCGCGCAGTTCCTTCAGCCGCTCCTTGTGGCTCACGCCAAAATGCTGCTCCTCGTCGACGATCAGCAGCCCGAGGTCCTTGAACTCGATTCCCTTGGCGAGCAACGCGTGCGTGCCGACCACGATGTCGACCGTGCCCTCCTTGATCGCCTCCTTGGTGGCCTTGGCCTCCTTGGCGGCGACCAGGCGCGACAGGCGGCCGATACGCACCGGCAGGCCCTGGAAGCGCTCGACGAAGGTCCGATGATGCTGGCGTGCCAGCAGGGTCGTGGGACCGATCACCGCCACCTGCTTGCCCGACATCGCCGCGACGAACGCGGCGCGCAACGCCACCTCCGTCTTGCCAAAGCCGACGTCGCCGCAGATCAGCCGGTCCATCGGCTTGCCCGACGAGAGGTCCTCGACCACGTCGGAAATCGCCTGCAGCTGATCGTCGGTCTCGGCATAGGGGAAGCGGGCGCAGAACTCCTCGTAGGCGCCCTCCGGCGGACTCATGGTCTCGCCGCGGCGGATGGCGCGCTCGGCGGCGATCTTGATCAGCCGGTCGGCCATGTCGGCAATGCGCTGCTTCAGGCGGGCCTTGCGCGACTGCCAGGCTACGCCGCCCAGCCGGTCGAGCGCCGCCGCTTCCTCGCCGGCGCCATAGCGGCTCAGCACGTCGATGTTCTCGACCGGTACGAAGAGCTTGTCGCCGCCGTCGTAGGTGAGCCGCAGGCAGTCGTGGCGCGCGTTCTGGATCTCGAGCGTCACCAGGCCTTCGTAGCGGCCGACGCCGTGCTCGCGATGCACGACCAGGTCGCCTTCGCTCAGCGCCGCCGCCTCGGCGATGAAGCGCTCCGACGGCCGGCGCTTCTTGGCTGGCCGCGACAGGCGGTCGCCGATAATGTCTTCCTCGCCGATGACCTCGAGCGCATCCAGCACGAAACCGTGCTCGACCGGCCAGACGGCGATGCCCAGCGCCCCCACCGGCAGGTTCTGCACGGTGGCGAAGTCCGCCACGGGCACCGGCGTCGTGGCGCCGTGCTCCTGCAGCAGATGCTGCAGGCGGCTGGCCGAGCCCTCGGTGTACCCGGCGACGACCACGCGGCGGCCCGCGGCGTTGGCCCCCTTCACATGCTCGGCCACGACGTCGAACAGGTTGACACCCTGTGCCGTGCGGGCGCGCGCGAATCCTTCGTGGCGGCGGCCGCCGAGATCGATGGTGTTGGCGGCATCCGGCGCGGCATCGAAGCTGGTGAACTGCCCGACGGCATGTCCCTCCAGCAGCCGGTCCCATTCCGACGGCTTGAGGTAGAGCCGCTCCGGCGGCACGGGCTTGTAGTCCGCACCGCCGCTCATGCCGCCCTTGCCGCCGGTCTTGAGGCGGGCGTCGTAGTAGTCGGTGATCAACTCGTGACGCGCGTCGAATGCCTCGGCGATCTGATGGTCTGCGGTGACCACAGCCTGGGGACAATAGTCGAGCAGCGTCTCCAGCCGCTCGTGGAACAGCGGCAGCCAGTGCTCCATGCCGACATGGCGCTGGCCGGCCGACACGGCCTCGTAGAGCGGGTCGTCGGTCGCATTGCCGAACAGCTCGCGATAGCCGCCGCGGAAGCGCGCGATGCTGTCCTTGGTCAGCAGCACCTCGCTTACCGGCAGCAGCACGACATCCTCGCGCGTGCCCGTCGAACGCTGGCTCATGGGATCGAACGAGCGGATCTCCTCCAGCACGTCGCCGAACAGGTCGAGACGTACCGGCTCTGACGTGCCGGGCGGAAACAGATCGACCAAGCCGCCGCGCACGGCGAACTCGCCGGGCTCCATGACGGTCTCGGAGCGGCCGTAACCGTTCTCGCCGAGGAAGCCGGTCAGCCAGTTGGCGTCGACGGTCTCGCCCTTGCGCACCACCTTCGCCGCCTCGGCGTAGAGACTGTGCGGCGGCACTTTCTGCAGCACCGCCCCCACCGAGGCGAGGATGATGCGCGCCGGCGAGCCCGGCTTCTTGGGCGCCGCCAGCCGCACCAGCGTCTGCAGCCGCTCGGCGACGATGTCGGGATGCGGCGACATGCGGTCGTAGGGCAGGCAATCCCAGGCCGGGAAGACCAGCACCTCGCGCTCGGGGGCGAAGAAGCGCAGGCCGTCCTGCAGCCGCTCCAGCCGATGACCATCGCGCGCCACGTGCAGGATGTCCTGGCCGCCGGTCGTGCGCGCCAGCTCGGCCAGCGCCAGCGCATCGGCGCCCTCCGGCAGGCCGGCAATCGTCCAGCGGCCCGCCTTGCGGGGGATCTGCGACAGGGTTTCCGAAAGCGATGCCACTAAAACCTCACGCGGAACGCCTTGAGCCTCTGCAACACCGGCGAATCGGCCTCGGGGGGAACCTCCGCCTGGCCGGTGATCCAGTCGAAGAGCTCGTTATCGCCGCGCGCCAACAACCGTTCGTACTGGTCGAGCTCGTCGGCGCCGAGCTCGGCGATATGGGCGCGCGCGAACTGACCGAGAAGGATGTCGTTCTCCTTGTTGCCGCGATAAACGCTGCGATAGAGCAAACGTTTACGCCGCGTCTCGAGATCCAGCTCGCGCGTCATGTTTTCCCCAGAAAGCGGCGTAGCATATAGGTGGCCGCGATGCTGAAGTCACGCGGCCGAAACGCCCGGAAGCCATGCGCCCGCAGAGCCTGACGCCCCTCTTTGCCCAGACGACGTCGCTGCCCGGCATCGGGCCGCGGCTGGGCAAGCTCGTGGAGAAACTTGCAGGCCCTCTGGTGGTCGATCTCCTGTGGCACCTGCCCTTTGCCGTGGTCGACCGTCGCAATGCGCCGGAAGTGGCCAAGGCCCAGGCCGGCGACATCGCCACCCTCACGGTGACCGTGGACAAGCACGTGGTGCCTGGCAATCCCCGCCAGCCGTACCGCGTCTGGTGCAGCGACGAGACCGGCCGGCTCTGCCTCACCTACTTCAACGGTCGCGAGGACTACCTCAAGAAGCTGCTGCCGGTGGGCGAGACCCGCGTGGTGAGCGGCAAGGTCGAGATCTACCAGGGCGAGGTGCAGATGACGCACCCCGACCATGTCGTGCCGCTCGACCAGCGCGAGCAGATCCTGCGAGTCGAGCCGGTCTACGGCCTGACCGCGGGCCTGACGCAGCGGCCGGTCCAGAAAGCCATCGCCGCCGCGGTCGAGCGCTCGCCCGAACTGCCGGAGTGGCAGGACGAAGCCTTCGTGAAGCGCAACAAGTGGGACAGTTGGCACGCTGCGCTCGCGCGCGCCCATGCGCCGGCCGAGGAGACCGATCTTTCGCCAATGCATCCCGCCCGCGCGCGACTTGCCTTCGACGAGTTGCTGGCGAGCCAACTCGCCATCGCCCTGGTGCGCCATCACAACCGCACCGTTGCCGGCCACTCAACCCAGGGCAACGGGCGGCTGCGCGGCAAGGTCCTGAAAAGCCTGCCCTTCGAGCTGACGGCCAGCCAGAAGGCGGCGGTCACCGAGATCGAGGCCGATCTCGCCAAGCCCGAGCGCATGATCCGCCTGCTGCAGGGCGATGTCGGCAGCGGCAAGACCCTGGTCGCCCTGCTCGCTATGTTGATCTGCGTCGAGGCGGGGGCGCAGGCGGCCCTGATGGCGCCGACCGAAATCCTGGCGCGCCAGCACCACACCACCATCGCGCCGCTCGCCGAGGCGGCCGGCGTGAAGCTCGCCCTGCTGACGGGCCGCGACGGCCAGAAGCAGAAAAAGGAAACCCTGAAGGGACTGGCCGATGGGTCGATCCATCTGGTGGTCGGCACGCACGCCCTCGTGCAGGAGGAAGTCGAGTTCGCCGATCTCGCGCTCGCCGTGGTCGATGAGCAGCATCGCTTCGGCGTGCATCAGCGCATGGCTCTCTCTTCCAAGGGCCATGCCGTCGACCTCCTGGTCATGACGGCGACGCCCATCCCGCGCACCCTGATGCTGGCGGCCTACGGCGATCTCGACGTCTCCAAGCTCACCGAGAAACCCGCCGGGCGCCAACCGATCGACACGCGCACCATCCCGTTGGAGCGCGTTGCCGAGGTGGTGGATGCCGTCGGCCGCCAGATCGCCCCTTCTTCCGGTGACAAGGGCGGCCGGGTCTATTGGGTGTGCCCGCTGATCGAGGAATCGGAGGAAGTCGACCTCGCCAATGCCGAGGAGCGCTTCCGGCTGCTGAGCGCACGCTTCCCGGGGAAGGTCGGGCTGGTGCACGGCCGCCTGAAGGGCGCTGAGCGCGAGGCGACGATGGCTGCCTTCGCCGACGGTCGTCTCTCGATCCTGGTCGCCACAACCGTGATCGAGGTCGGCGTCGACGTCCCGGCCGCCACCGTGATGGTGATCGAGCACGCCGAGCGCTTCGGCCTCGCCCAGCTCCACCAGTTGCGCGGGCGCGTCGGCCGCGGCGCCGCCAAGTCGACCTGCCTGCTGCTCTACGCCCAGCCCTTGGGAGAGACCGCCAAGGCGCGGCTCGCCATCATGCGCGAGACCGAGGACGGCTTCCGCATCGCCGAGGAGGATCTGCGGCTGCGCGGCGCCGGCGAGCTCCTGGGCACACGGCAGAGCGGCCTGCCCGACATGCGCTTGGCTGACCTCGCGGCGCACGCCGAGCTCCTGCAGGCCGCTCGCGACGACGCCCGGCTGGTGATCGAGCGCGACCCCGACCTGCAATCCGAGCGAGGCGCCGCCTTGCGCGCCCTGCTCTACCTCTTCCGGCGTGACGATGCGGTGAGGACATTGCGCGCCGGGTGAGGAGTCGAGGGCCACATCCTGTCTGGCAATGTCAGGCTCCGACCGCGCGCGGCCACTCCAGTCCTGACGCCGGCGGTTGCGCAGCCAGAAGATGCAGGCGCGGACATCGGGCGGGTGATGCACGGTCCTGGTGAGCGTCCTCTCCTCGCCGCGCCACAGCACGGTACGCTGGACCTTGCTGTCGTATCCGATGGCGCGCTGGTAGAGGCCTCGCGCCACACGCGAATCGGCCACCGCCCGCCCGTCGAGCACCGCGGCGGCAAACTCGGGAATGCGCGCGATCCAGTTGTCGATGGTGCGTGGCGCCACATTGAAGAAGGCGGCGAGCTCGACGTTGGTGGCGCCGAGCAGGCAGTAGTTGGCGGCCAGCTCGCAGAATTCAGGCCGGTAGCTGGTCGGACGGCCGATGGCGTTCATGCGGTCAATATAATCGTGGTTATATTTTAGGTCAAGTACTGACGTGTTTTTATAGATCTGTAGTTTTTGCGTGCCGTAGAGGCCTGATGCACCAGCCAGCGGCCGGAGCCATGCCAGCAGTGCTAGCAATGCCACGCGGCTTGAAGCACTCGTCATGCTCCTCTCCCCCGCTCGGGCAGGGCGATCGCATATGACCAAATTTCCCGTCATCCCGAGCGGAGCCGCCCGAACGGCGGCGCAGTCGAGGGACCTGTTTTTGCCGATGCACAGACAAGAAAGGTCCCTCCGCTACGCCTCGCTGCGCGAGGCTCCGGTCGGGATGACGGGGTCTTTCTCCAAATGCGATCGCCCTACCCCCTAGGGGGAGAGGTTGGGAGAGGGGGTTACAGACGGCCTTCGAAGCCCCCTCTCCTAGCCTCTCCCCCTAGCGGGGGAGAGGAACATGAGGCGTATCGAGAGGAAGTGATTCAGACTACCCCAGCTGCGCTACGTAGGTCCGCAGGGCCTCGCGGGCCGCCTCGACCGCCTTCTCCGCCTCGACACGGCGCTTGGCGATCGCCTCGAGGTCGGTCTCCTGCTTGTCCAACGTGGCGAGGTAGCGACGCTGCAGGTCGCTGTTGGCCGGCACGCGAGCCAGGTTCTCGCGCAGCCTCGCCTGCTCCTGCACGATCTGCTGCCGCTCGGCGTCGGCCTGGGTGACCTTGCGCTGGGCATCGCTCACGGCGCCCTGCAGCTGCAGGACCTTGGTCAGCGCCTCGCGGGTCTTGGCATCGAACTCGCGCGACTCGGCATAGACCCGGATCTGGTCCGCGGCACCGTCGACCAGACGCAGTTCCTGCTGCTGGGTCTGCTCCTGCACGATCTCGAAGGTCTGGGTCTGCTCGCCGCCCGGCAGCTGGAAGGTGATGCGGTAGTTGCCTTCGCTCAACTCGACGCCTTTCGGCTCGGGCTTCACCAGGGTCCAGCCCGGCAGCCGGCGCTGGACCACCACCAGCTGGCGCGGCTCCTTGGCCGGACCGCGCACGCGGTAAGTGGCCGTCTGGCGGACGACGCGCGACAGCCTGAGGGCGCCCTGCACGATCGTGCCGGTGGCGATACGCTCGGTCTGGCCGATCTCGCGCTCGATGGTGATCTTCTCGTCGAGCGCATAGGCGAGCAACCGCGTCTCCCCGACCGGGAAGCCCGACAGCCGCGCGTCGCCGACATAGGCCACGTACCCGGCCTTGTCGCGCTCGTAGAGCGTGATCAGGCCCGCCGGCAAGCCGCTGTCGCCATCGTTGGTCAGGCGAATGGCCGCGAGCGGATTGCGCGGCGCGGTGTCGGCCTGGTAGAGCGCCAGCCGCTGAGCCGGCACCTGGCGATCGATGATCGGGATCGAGAGCGTGCGGCCGTTGGCGACGCTCACGGTGCGCGGGAAGCGGAACACGACCTGGGTGGCGGCATCGGTCGCCTCGAACTGGTCGGCGGCCGCAGCGCCGGTCGGCGGGGGCGCCATGGTTGCGGCAACGGCACTCCGCTCCTGCTGCGGTCGATAAGGTGCCGGCGCGGGTGCGGGCGGCGGTGGCGGCGGTGGCGCAGCCTTCAGGCGCTCACTGGCGTCGACACCGCCGCGATCAACGCTCGGCATCAGGCGGCCCGCGACCTCGATCGGCACCTCGGGACGCTTCACATAGTAGGCCTCGTATAGCGCCTGCCGGAAGGCGACGGGACGGCCCGACACCAGGGTCAGCTCGACGTCCTTCCAGTCCTGGCCGCTCAGGTTCTCGACGGTCGCCCAGCCCTGGAGCGCCGAACGCGCGGCGGCGGGATCGGCCGGCAAGGTCAGGCGATAGGATGCCTTCCATACCGGGACCTCGACGATGTAGGCGACGCGCACGGTGCGCTGGCCCTCGCCGCGCGCCGACAGCTCCAGCGTGCGGGCGTCCTTGGCGCGGTTGGTCTGGATGGCGAGCAGCGCATTGGCGACCTTCTCGCGCAACGCGGCATCGGCGAACTGCAGGTTCTCGGCGTCCTCGAGGATGAACTGCTGCAGGCCGCGGTCGGTCAGCAACGTGACACGGGTACGCTCCGTCGTGGACTTGCCGTCGTTGAGCGCCACCGTCTCCTTCTGCACCGAAACGATGCGGCCGGTGATGGCGCGGGCGCCGCCGACGGTCACTTGCGCGCCCTTGAGCGTCGCCAGCAGATCGGCCGGCGAGCCGAGCGCCTCCTGATCGAACGGCAGGTCCTTGAAGGCCTGGGCCAGCGGTTCGCGGCCCGGCAGACTGAGGCCGCCGACACCGCCCTTGTCGTCGTAGACCACGAGGCTCTTCAGCACATCGTCGACCTGCTCCAGCGACACGGTGAGACGCAGCGTGGCGTCGCCGGTCACTGTCGCTTCGTATTCGAAGTAGCCCAGGCCGCCGGAGGACAGCATGACGCGCTTCAGCGCGAGGTCCTGGGCGGACGCGGAAATCGGGAACGCGAACAGGCCCAGCAGGGCGATGAGGGACAGAAGAAGGTGGTGCATGAGCTCTCCCGGCGATGCGCCGCGCACGGTGAGCGTGGACTGTGACACAACCGCGGCGGCGGCAGGACGAAAGTGCGAGATGCTGAGATCTGAAAGTCTGTAACAGACGCGGCCCTAGGTTCGTCTCCCAGTTGCAATTTGCGCGTCGACAGATTGGGGAGCACACTCATGGCCTACGCATTCGACACCTTGGGCTACGCCAAACGGTTGCGGAACGCTGGGATAAGCCAAGAGCAGGCCGAAGCGCACGCTGAGGCGGCGCGGGAGTTCGTGATGGGCGAACTGGTTACAAAAGCTGATCTTCAGGCAGCCATGGACAACCTGTCTTTGCGGTTGACCCTCAGGTTGGGCGTCATGCTGGCCACGGGTCTCGCCACAAGCATCGGCGTCCTCGCTGCGATCATCAAGCTTTAAGGCTGCGAGCAGCGCTCCCTTTGCATGAGCTATCCCGGCGATGCGCGGCGCACGGTGGTGTTGGTCTGTGACACAACCACGGCGGCGCCACGACGAAAGTGCGAGATGCTTCGGGTTCGGCAAGCGTAACGAACCAGCGTCGATACTCGTCTCCAAGTTGCAGCGCGTCACTTCACGTTGCGCTTGTGCAGGCGAGGAGGCACATTGATGGCTTACGCATTCGACACTTTGAGCTATGCCAAGCGGCTACGGGATACCGGGATAAGCCAGGGCAAGCCGAAGCGCATGCCGAGGCAGCGCGGGAGTTCGTGATGGGCGAGCTGGTCACAAAAGCCGATCTCGTGGCCGTAAAAGCCGACGTCCTGGCCGTAAAGTCTGATCTCCATGCCCTAAAGGCTGATCTTCAGGCCGTAAAAGCTGATCTTCAGGCCGATCTTCAATCCGCAATGGAAACTCTCTCCTTGCGGTTGACGCTGAGGTTGGGCGTCATGCTGGCCGCTGGTCTCGCCACCCTTGCAGCAATCATCAAGCTTTAGGGACCGCCGCCCACTGCTCATGTTCTTCTAGACCGCGCGCCTCCTGGCGCGCTCATGAATCATGATGCGAGCCACAGGCTCGCGGTCCGGAAGAGCATGAACATGAGCGGACCTGGAGGTCCGCGCTCCCTTAAGACAGAGCGTCCTTCAGCGCGTCGATCGGCAGCAGGACGCATTCGTGGCGCGACTTGTGGGCCTTGACCGGGGCGAAGGCGGAGAAGGGCTCACCGGCCTCCCCTTCCTCTCGGCCGATGGCGCGCTCGGCGTCTTGACGTACCTTGTCGATGCCGGCGGCGTTGCGACCGACGGCAACCGAAGCGAGCGCCGATGCCGAGGCCTGGCAGAGCAGGCAGCCGCGCACCTGATGGGCGATCTCGGCAATCTTGCCTGTGTCGTCGAGCTTGACGTCGATGGTGACGCGATCTCCGCACAGGGGATTGTCGCGGCGCGCCGACTTTGTGGGTGCGCCGAGCTTCCCGGCACCGGTCTTCGCCTTGGCAAGGGCGACGATGCGGTCCTGGTAGAGCTGGTCGGTCATCGGAGCGCCAATCACCGAAGAGTCCGGGCCGCGTGCTGCACGCCCGTCAGCAGGGCGTCGATGTCGGTGTTGTCGTTGTAGGGCGCAATCGAGACACGCGTCGTGCCGTCGAGATCGAAGCGATCCATCAGCGGCTGGCAGCAATGGTGTCCGGCGCGCACCGCGACGCCGAATGAATCGAGAGTTTGCGCCACGTCGTGCGGATGCACGCCGTCTAGCAGGAACGACACCACCGGATAGCGGTTCTGCGTGCTCGGCGGACCGAACAGCGTCGCGCCGTCGATCTTCTGCAGGCCGTCCATCAGCCGCTCGACCAGCGCCATCTCGTGGGCATGCGCCTCTTTCCAGTCGAGGCCGCGCATCCATTTGCAGGCGGCGCCCAGGCCGATCGCCGGCCCGATCGGCGGCGTGCCGGCCTCGAAGCGGCGTGGCGGTGGCGCCCATGTCGTTTCGGCGAAGGTGACGCGGCCGATCATCGAGCCGCCGCCATGGAACGGTGGCATGGCCTCGAGATGCTCGGCCTTGGCCCACAACACGCCGATGCCGTTGGGGCCGTAGGCCTTGTGGCCGGCGAAGGCGTAGAAATCGATGCCCATGGCCGGCAGGTCGAGCGGCCCGTGCGGGGCGCGCTGCGCGCCGTCCAGCATCACCTTGGCGCCCACCGTGCGCGCCAGGGTCACCACGGCATGCACATCGACCAGCGTGCCCGTGACGTTGGAAACGTGCGCCAGCGAGATCAACTTGGTGCGCGGCGTCAGCAGCCGCGGCAGGGCGTTGAGGTCGATGCGGCCGTTGACGGTGACCGGCACGACGTCGATCTCGATGCCGCTCCTCTGGCGCAGCAACTGCCAGGGCACGATGTTGGAATGGTGCTCCAGCTCGGAGAGGATGATGCGGTCGCCGGGCTTCAGCAGCGAGCCGTACGAATAGGCGACAAGGTTGATCGCCGCCGTGCAGCCGCCCGTGAAGACGATCTCCATGGGATCGACACCGAGGAACGTCGCCACTTCAGCGCGGGCGTTCTCGTAAGCCTCGGTCGCGCGCTCGGCGAGCCGATGAACGCCGCGCAGCACATTGGCGCGACCCGTGGTCTCGTATGTTCGCACGGCGTCGAGCACAACTTCGGGCGTCTGTGCCGACGCGCCGTTGTCGAGATAGTGGACCGGTTGACCGTCGATGACAGCTGACAGAATGGGGAATTGCCGGCGAACGGCGGCGACGTCGAAGCTCATAGTTTGCTCCGCGCCCGCCAGGCGGCAAGCGCTTCAGGGGTGTCGATGTCGGTGACGGCGGCCTCGCCCGTCATCTCGACCTCGCAGACGAGGTCGGCATGCTCGCCGATCAGGTGCTTGGCGCCGGAATCGCCCGAGAGAGTGGCCATCTCCGGGAAGAAGCGGCGCGCCCACAGCACGGGATTGCCGCGCTTGCCGCCGACGGTCGGCACGCAGATCGAGCGGCCCTCGACGGGGCTGAACGCGGCCATCAGGCGATCAAGCAATGGCGCGCTGACGCCTGGCATGTCGCCCAGCTGGACGACGGCGGCATCGATATCCTTGCCGAGCGCGCCAATGCCCGTGCGCACCGAGGTGCTGAGCCCTTCGGCGAAGTCCGGATTGACCACGAAACGCAGCCTCGACTTCGCCGGGATCGCCTTCTCGATGGCCGCCCTCACCTCGTCGGCCATGTTGCCCAGAACGACGACGACTTCCACGGCCTGCGATGCAAGCGCCGCCTTCACGGCATGCATGACCAGCGGCTGGCCTTCGGCGTCGGCCAGCATCTTGTTGGAGCCCATGCGCGTCGAGCGGCCGGCGGCAAGCACCAGCACGGCGACACGCGGCGCCGCCTGCGGGCCTGCCTCTTCCTCGGTATCGTCGCGCGGCTGCGGCCGGCTCGCGATCTCGGCCAGAAGGCCGCCGGCGCCCATGCGAACGATCTCGGCCCGGCCGACCGGCAGCCCTGCCGCCAGCCGCTCCAGCACCATGTCGAAGCCGTTGTACTTGGGCGACTTGGCGCAGCCCGGCAGGCCCAGCACCGGCTTGCCGTCGAGCTCGGCGGTCAGCAGCAGGTTGCCGGGATCGACCGGCATGCCGAAATGGATGACCTTGCCGCCCGCTTCCTCGATGCCCGAAGGCACGACATCGTGGCGATCGACGATCGCCGAGGCGCCGGCGATCAGGAAGATGTCGCAGCCCTCACCCTTCAACTCCTGCAGGGCGCCGGCGATCTCCCGGGCGTCGTGCGCGACGCGGCGTTCGCTGACCAGAGTGCTGCCGAGCGAGGTCAGCCGCTTGGTCGTGGTGCCGACCGCTTTGTCCAGAACCTTGTCGCGCGTGCCGGGTAGCCTGGTCTGCACCAGGCCGGCGCGCATCGCCTTGAACGGCGCTACGGCGATCAGCGGCTGGTTGGCCGACTGCGCGACCTCGATGGCGCGCTCGACGGCCGCCCGCGGCGCCGCATAGGGGATGATCTTGACGGTGGCCACCATCTGTCGCGGCTCGACGCGCGCGAAAGGCGGCAGGGTCGCCACGGTGACCGATTCGTCCAGCTCGTTCAGCGCATCGATGCGCTCGTGATCGACCACCGCCAGCCCCGCCTCGCGGGCGAAGTGGTTGCAGCGGCCGGTGAAGGGCGCGGTGATCTCTATCCCTTCGCCTGCCAGTGCCCGCGCGACCCGGGCCGAGGCCTCGTCCTCGTGGATGTCGTCCGGGTCGAGGCGCGCAGCGACAACGCTCGACACGCCGGCCGACTTCAGCCTCGCAACGTCTTCGCCCGACAGCACCCGGCCCTTGGAGAAGTTGACGCCGTTGGCACGCCAACTGTGCGCCAGGATGGCGCCGGTGGCCTCGTCGATGGGGGTTTCCCCGAATCTCACGCGGCGGCCACCTTGGGCGCGGCCAGCGCCTCCAGGCGGCGCGCCCGCACCTCGACGATCTGGCCCAGGATCGACACGGCGATCTCCGCCGGCGACTTCGCCCCGATGTTGAGCCCGATCGGCCCGTGGATGCGGGCGAACTGCTCCTCGGTGATGCCGGCCTCGCTCATCAGCCGTTCCTTGCGCTTGGCATGAGTGCGCCGGCTGCCCAGCGCACCGACATAGAAGACGTCGGACTTGAGCGCGGCCTCGAGCGCGGGGTCGTCGAGCTTGGGATCGTGGGTCAGGGTAACCACCGCGGTCGACGCATCGAGGCCCATCGCCTGGAAGGCCTCGTCCGCCCAGTCCTGGATGACCTTCACGCCGGGGAATCGGTTGGCCGTGGCCCAGGCGCCACGCGGGTCGACCACCGTGACGTCGAAGTCCAGCATGGTCGCCATCGGCGCCAGCGACTGCGCGATGTGCACGGCGCCGACAACGATCAACCGCGCCGGCGGAACGTAGACGTTGAGGAAGATCTTCTGGCCGCCGATGTCGACGGTCTCGCTGCGGCCGATGTCCATCGCCTGGCGCGCCGCCGTGACGATGGCCGCGTCACTCGCCAGCGGCCCTTCCGCCTTGTCCAGGTAGACCAGCGCTTCGGCGGCGTCGCTCAGCCGTGTCGCCAGGGTGACGGCGCGCCGCTGGGTGCGGGCATCCTGGAGGGCCTTGATGGTCTCGGCCTTCATGTCAGTTCACCTTCTCGACGAAGACCTGGACCTTGCCGCCGCAGGCCAGGCCGACATCCCAGGCCTGCTCATCGGTGACGCCGAAGTCGAGCATCCGCGGCTTGCCGTCCTTGATGGCGGCCAGGGCCTCCTGGACCACGGCGCCTTCGATGCAGCCGCCGGAGACCGAGCCCACCATGGCGCCGGTGTCGTCGACGCCGAGCTGGCTGCCGACCGGACGCGGCGAGGAACCCCAGGTGGTGATCACGGTGGCAATGGCTACGCCCTTGCCCGCGTCCTTCCATTTGCCGACTTGTTCGAGAACGTCCAGCGCATCACTCATGAGTCTACTCCTTGCGCAGTTCCGTCTGCCAACCCGCCAATCGCACGTCGCCGGCGGTCAGCGCCGAGCCGAGAGCCGCGATCAGCCCGGCCAGGCTGTCGAGATTATGCACCGGCCGGAACTCGTCGACATGGGGCAACATGGCCTTGTTGCCCTGAGATTTGGGCTCGTAGGCGCCGTACCGCAAGAGCGGGTTGAGCCAGATCAGGCGTGAGCAGGACTTATGCAAGCGCTCCATTTCCTCAGCCAAGCCGACGGCGCCTTCGCGGTCCAGACCGTCGGTGATCAGCAGGACCACGGCGCCCTGGCCCAGCACGCGGCGCGACCACTTGTTGTTGAATTCGTGCAGGGTCTGGCCGATGCGCGTGCCGCCCGACCAGTCCTCGACCTGGGCCGACGCCTTCTGCAGGGCGATGTCGACGTCCTTGTTGCGCAGCGCCCGGCTGACGTTGTTCAGGCGCGTGCCGAAGGTGAAGCAGTAGACGCGATCGCGGTCGTTGGTGATGGCGTGCATGAAATGCAGGAACATGCGCGTATAGCGGGCCATCGATCCCGAGATGTCGCACAGGATGACGAGCGGCGGCGGCCGTTTGCGCGGCTCGCGCTTGCGCAGCTCGGTCAGGCCCTCGGGCCTGAGCGCGCGCCGCAGGGAGGCGCGGAAATCGACTCGCGGTCCGCGGCGAGCGGACTGGTAGCGCCGCGTGCGCCTGAGCGGCATCGGCAGGCGGAGCCGCGAGATGGCGCGCAGCGCCTCGTCGATCTCGCTTTGGGACATCTGTTCGAAGTCGCGATGCTGCAGCACCTCTCGGTCGGACACGGTGAAAGTCGCCTCGACCTCGACCTCGGGCGGCTCGCCCTCCTCCTCGCGCGGCGCCTCCCCCTTGCCGGGCTGCAGCGCCTCCTGCAGGCGGCGGCTCAGCTGCTTCTTCTCGTCGGGGTCGGCGGGCACGGCGACCGACGGCAGCAGCATCTCCATCATCTTCTCGAGCAGGCGCGGATTGCGCCAGTAGACGTGGAACGCCTGGTCGAAGATCTCACGCTGGTCGCGCCGGTTCACGAACACCGAGTGCAGCGTCCAGTAGAAGTCGTCACGCTTCTGGAGGCCGGCCGCCTCCACCGCCTCGACCGCGCGCAGCACCTGCCCCGGCCCGACGCGCAAGCCGGCGGTACGCAGCGTCCGCGCGAAGTGGACGATGTTGTTCGCCAGCATGCCATGAGCGCGCTCGGGCGTGGCGGAGGATTCGGGAAGCGCGTCCATTACGACGTACCGTCAGGATTGATACGTCCCTCATGTTCCTCTCCCCCGCTAGGGGGAGAGGTTAGGAGAGGGGGTGACGCACTGTCGTTGATCAGATTCTGAATCGTTGCCCAAATGCCATCAGGATTTTGCAGGACTTCACCCGCACCAAAGCGGACGACCTGCCATCCCAGGCTCTCGATCAGAGCAGTGCGACGGGCGTCCGCTTCGAGCCTGTCGTCGTGGTGAATCCCGTCGATCTCAATGACGAGCCTCTTCGACACACAGGCAAAGTCGGCAAAGTACGGCCCGACCGGATGCTGTCGCCGGAATTTGATTCCCTCCATCCGATGGGCGCGGATCAATTCCCAGCAGACTCGTTCTGCACGGCTGGGGTCGCGCCTGAGCTCACGTGCTGTGCTCGACTTCTTACTCATGCCCCCTCTCCCAACCTCTCCCCCTAGCGGGGGAGAGGAGCTTGAGGGCGCTATGTGACGGGATAACGTACACGCCCTATCCCAGCGGCTGGGCGGCGATGTCGGACTTCACCTTGCGCAGGATCTCGGCGGCTTCCGAGCCCTGCAGGCGCTGGATGTCGTCCTGGTACTTGAGCAGCACGCCCAGCGTATCGTTGATGGTCTTGGGATCGAGGTCGAGGGCGTTCAGCTCGGAGAGCGCGGTCGCCCAGTCGATCGATTCGGCGACACCCGGCGCCTTGAACAGGTCGAGCTTGCGCAGCTCCTGGACAAAGCCCACGAGCTGGCGCGTCAGCCGCTCGCTGGCGCCCGGCGCCTTGACCTTGAGGATCTCGAGCTCGCGCTTGAGGTCGGGATAGTCGACCCAGTGGTAGAAGCAGCGGCGCTTCAGCGCGTCGTGGATCTCGCGCGTGCGGTTCGAGGTGATGATCACGATCGGCCGCTGCGCCGCCTTGACGGTGCCGAGCTCGGGGATCGTCACCTGGAAGTCCGACAGCACCTCCAGCAGGTAGGCCTCGAACGGCTCGTCGGTGCGGTCGAGCTCGTCGATCAGCAGGATCGGCGCGCCCTCGGGATGCGGGCGTAGCGCCTCGAGCAGCGGGCGGCGGATCAGGAAGCGCTCGTCGAAGATGTCCGACGCGAGCTGCCCACGGTCATGCACGCCCTGCGCCTCGGCCAGCCTGATCTCGATCATCTGGCGCGAGTAGTTCCACTCATAGACCGCGGAATTGACGTCGAGGCCCTCGTAGCACTGCAGGCGGATCAGCGGCCGCTTCAGCGTCTGCGAAAGCACCTTGGCGATTTCGGTCTTGCCCACGCCCGCCTCGCCTTCGCAGAACAGCGGCCGCCCGAGCTTGAGGGCGAGATAAAGGACGGTCGCAAGGCTGCGGTCGGCGATGTAGTCGCCGCCCTTCAACAGATCGAGGGTGGCATCGATGGATGCCGGAGCGGAAGAGGACATGTGCAACTGTAGCGGATGAGGGGAAGGCTCGATATGGTAGGAATCGCAAGATAATTCAAGGATTTGGGACGCAGCCATGCAGCCGCAGTTGTTCAGGGACCGCACCGCCATCGTGACCGGCGGCGCGCGCGGCATCGGGCTTGCCTGTGCCGCCAAGATCGTGGCCGGCGGCGGCCGCGCCGCCCTGTGGGACCGTGACATGGATCGCGCCCGGCAATCCGCCGCTTCCCTGGGCAACGCCGTGGCAATCGAAGTGGATGTGACCAGCGAAGGCTCCATCGCCAAGGCGCTGGCGGCCACCGAGGACCAGCTGGCTGCGCCCGACATCCTGGTCGCGAGCGCCGGCATCACCGGGCCCAACGCGACCGTCGTGAATTATCCGGTCGATGCCTGGAAGCAGGTGCTCGACATCAATCTGACGGGCGTCTTCCTGTGCAATCGCGCGGTCGCCGCCGGCATGGTGACACGTGGCCGCGGCCGTATCGTCAACATCGCCTCGGTCGCCGGCAAGGAAGGCAATCCCAACGCCTCGGCCTACTCCGCCTCGAAGGCGGGTGTCATCGGACTGACCAAATCCCTCGGCAAGGAACTCGCGACGACCGGCGTGCTGGTGAATTGCGTGGCGCCGGCCGTGGTCAAGACGGAACTCTTCAGCCAGATGACCGAGCAGCACATCCAGTACATGCTGAGCAAGATCCCGATGAACCGCTTCGGCGAGGTCGAGGAAGTGGCCGAGATGGTGGCGTGGCTGGCGTCGGATCTTTGCACGTTTGCGACCGGCGCGACGTTCGATTTGTCGGGCGGGCGGGCGACGTATTAACGACCATTCCTCACCGTGAGGAGCCGCGCCACGCGCGGCGTCTCGAAGGGTGGGCAACAACGGTACTGTTGCCACCCTTCGAGACGCGGCTTGCGGCCGCTCCTCAGGGTGAGGTGGTAGGGTTTCTGGCGTGCGAAGAACGAGGAGACGCAACGACATGCAGCTTCATGACCTGACCCTGACCGAGCTCTCGACCGGGCTCGCGGCCAAGAAATTCTCCTCGCGCGAGGTCGTCGATGGCCTGCTCGGGCGCATCGACAAGGCAAACGGCAAGCTGCATGCCTTCACCGAAGTCTACGCCAAGGAAGCGAGGGCGCTGGCCGATGCCGCCGACAAGGCGCGGACCTCGGGCTTTCCGCTGCCGGCGCTGCATGGACTGCCGATCGCCTACAAGGACCTCTGCGACATCGCCGGCCGCATCGGGACAGGCGGCTCCAAGATGTTCGAGAAGCGCATTGCGACCGAGACGTCCAATACGGTCGAGCGACTGACCGCGGCCGGAATGGTGCCGCTCGGCAAGCTGCACATGGTCGAGTTCGCCTTCGGCGGCTGGGGCACCAACCCGCTGATGGGGGCGCCGTGGAATCCGTGGGATCTCAAGACCCATCGCGTGCCCGGCGGCTCGTCGAGCGGCACCGGGGTCGCCGTCGCCGCGCGACTGACACCGGCCGGCATCGGCAGCGATACGGGCGGCTCGGTGCGCATTCCGTGCGCCTTCAACGGCCTGGTCGGACTGAAAGTCACCTTCGGCCGCATCGGGCTCTCCGCCACCATGCTGCTCAGCTGGTCGCTCGATTCGATCGGCCCGATGGCGCGCTGCGTCGAGGACTGTGCCCTGCTCCTCAATGCCCTCGCCGCTCCCGATGCGCGCGATCCGACGACGCTCGGCCAGCCGCTGGAAGACTTCACCCAGGCCACCAAGCCCGGGTCGATCGAGGGCATGCGCATCGCCATGCCCGACAGCAAGCAGCTACCCAACTTCACGCACCCCGATGTGAGCAAGGCCTGGCAGGCGGCGGGACGCACCTTCGAGAGCCTGGGCGCGACGGTCGAGGCGGTGCGCCTGCCCGACTGGTACTTCGACCTGTCGCGCCCGGCGGGCACGATCATCGCCTCGGAGGCCTACTCGCTGCACCGCGACTACATCGAGGACATGAGCAAGGCGATCGGCCCCGGCGTGCGGGCGCGCGCTCAGGCCGCCAAGAGCTTCACCGCCGGCTCCTACCCCGAGGAGATGCGCGTGCTGGCCGAACGCCGCCGCTTCTTCAACGACTGGTTCTGCGCCTACGACGCCATCCTGATGCCGACCGTGGCAGTCCCTGCGATCCCGCTCAGCGAGGTCGACGAGACGTCGCCGATCCCGGGCTATCTCACGCGTCCGGCCAATTATCTTGGCCTGTGCGGCCTTGCCATGCCGTCAGGCCAGTCGGGCGGCCTGCCGCTCGGCATCCAGATCGTCGGCAAGCCCTTCGCCGAGCGCGACGTGCTCAGGCTGGGCAAGGCCTTCCAGGACGCGACCGACTTCCATCGCCGCGCGCCCGAACTGTCGCCGCTGGGACTCTGATCAGTCTACTGCGGCGGATAGCGCTCAAACTCCGGCAACTGGTGGGCGTTCTGCATCCAGCCGATGCGCTCCGCCACCTGGATCTGAACCCGCGCCGGCACGGCCTCGGGATCGTCGTAGGTCGCGCTCTGGATGTCGATGACGCCGGGCAGCATGGCATCGTTCCTGTAAAAGAGTCCGGTGCCGCAATCGGCGCAGAAGAGCCGCCGTCCGTTGGCCGAAGACTCGTAGGTCTTGGGCTCCCCTTTTTTGTGATCCTGACTGCCGCGGCCGGGTACATGGTCCAACCGACCATCGGCGCGCCGGCGTGGCGGCGGCAATCCGTGCAGTGACACAAGGCATGGGTGATGACCTCGCCATCGACTTCGTAGCGAATGCTTCCGCAGTGACAGCCGCCGGTGATGGGCATATGGGACCTCCGCCAAGGTAAGTGCATCGAGCCCGTTGTATAGCAGGGGCAGAAACCGGAAAACGGCAGGAGGGCGAGCCTGGTGCGAACAGCTGGAATGATCGTGACGATCCTGTGCGGCGCGGCTCTATCGTGCCCGGCGACCGCCAACGATTCGGCCTCCGAGCTCGCCGCCGGCGGCATCGTACTGGTGAAGAACGACGTCATCATCATGCAGCGCGAGGATCTCCATCTCTCGCCCACCGAGGTCAAGGTGCGCTACGAGATGCGCAACGACAGCGGCAAGGCGGTCACGCTCCGCGTTGCCTTCCCGCTGCCGGAGCTTCCGGCCATGACGCCCGGCGGACGCACGACGACGACCGGCGGCCACAACATCATGATGAACGAACCGCGCGGGCCGAACTTCATCGGCTTCCGCGTCTGGGCCGATGGCCGAGAGATCACGCCCGAGGTCGAGATTCGCGCAGTCCTGCCCGACGGTCGCAATATCGCTGCGGCCCTGCAGCAGATCGGTGGTGTTCCGCTGGTCCTGAGACCCGGAGTCTTCGTCCCTCCCGACGATCCCGACCTTAACGCCGACGTGCGTCGGCGGCTGGCGGAGATCGGCGCCATTGAAGCCTCGACGACCGATCGGACCTATCGCCTGCCCTGGGCGACGTACATCACGTTCCACTGGATGCAGGCCTTCGCGCCCGGCGTGACGGTGGTGGAGCACAGCTATCGGCCCATCCTGGGATTCGGATACCTGTCGGCCGACCGGAAGGGCGTCACCGTCAGTGGCCTTGTCGAGGATGCCGCCAGCACCTACTGCATCGACAGCACCGGCAAGCAGACCCTGCGCCAACTGTCCGAACGGGCGCGCGCTCGACGGGCCAAGGCGGGCGACCCGGACAATCCCTATCTGCTCGCCAATACGCTGGGCTATGTCCTGAAGACGGCGCAGAACTGGCGCGGCTCGATCGGCACTTTCCATCTGTCGGTGAAGGGCGATCCCAATCCTGCCGAACGCTGGACCGACAGCAGACAGCCGCGGGCAATGTACTTCTGCTCGCCGTTGCCGCTCAAGGAGACGGGTGCGCTGCTCATGGAGGGCGAAGCGCGTGACTTCGTGCCGGCCCGCGACCTGCAGATCCTGTTCGTCGCCGAGTAGAACCTACCGCTGGGGCATGCCCTGCGGCACGATGGTCTCGACGATCGAGGCATCGAGCGCTTCGAACTGATGATAGCCGATGGCCTGGTAGAGCTCGGCACGCGTCTGCATCTCGCCCAGCATGTTCTGCGTGCCGCCGTCGCGCTTCAGAGTGCGGTACAGCCTCTCCTGCGCCTTGTTGGCGACGCGCAAACCCGACACCGGCCAGATCACCATCTTGTAGCCCATGGCCTCGAACTCGCTCGCGGTGAAGAACGGCGTCTGGCCGAACTCGGTCATGTTGGCGAGGAGCTTCACGCCGGGCATCGCCTTGGCGAAGGCACGCAACATGTCGGCGTTGTGCAGCGCCTCGGGGAAGATCGCGTCGGCCCCCGCCTCCACGTAGCGCTTGGCACGCGCAACGGCGCCGTCGATGCCCTCGCTCGCTGCACCGTCGGTGCGGGCGACGATGAACAGGTGTCGCCGCGCCTTGGCCGCCGCAGCGATTTTGGCGGCCATGTCGTTGGGATCGGCGAGCTTCTTGTTGTTCAGATGCCCGCACTTCTTCGGGAGAATCTGGTCCTCGATGTGGACCGCCGCCGCACCGGCATCCTCGAAGGCCCGCACCATGTGCATGACATTCAGCGCTTCGCCGTAGCCGGTGTCGCCGTCGACCAGCAGCGGCAGGCCCGAGGCGCGTGTGACCTGGCGGATGAAGAAGCAGACCTCGTCGACGGTGATGATGCCGAGGTCGGGCAGGCCCATCGAGGCCGTCATGCCGGCGCCTGACAGGTAAAGCGCGTCGAAGCCTGCCGCCTTGGCCTGCAGGGCCGCCATGCCGTTGTGCGTCCCCGGCATCTGCAGGATGCCGGGCCGCTCGAGCATCGCGCGGAAGCGCTGCCCGGCAGGTGCGGTCGGCAGGTCGGCGGCTACTAGATAAGGCATCACTTCCTCTCCTCTTTCCCTCCCCCGTCATACGGGGGAGGGTACGGGAGGGGGAAGGCCTCAGTCGAAGCGCCCGCAGATTTCAGATCTGAAATGCTCAAGACCGTCGTTGCGGCCTGCCCCCTCCCTACCCTCCCCCGTATGACGGGGGAGGACTATGAAGGCCGGCGCACCTGCAGCGTCACCAGCAGCCCCGCCCCGATGATCAGCGCGGTGCCGAGCCAGGTATAGAAATCCGGCACCTCGGCAAACATCAGGTAGCCCACGATCACCGAGCCGATCATCTGTGTGTAGTTCAGCGGGGCGATCAGGTTGGCTGACGCATAGGTGAGCGCGCGAGCGACGCAGTAGTGGCCGAAGCCGCCCAGCGCGCCCAGCGACAGCAGCAGCAACCAATCGCCTACGTTGCGCGGCCACGTCCAGACGAAAGGCATCGCCATCGACATGACGATGGCGCCCAGAAGCACGCTGTAGAAGATCGAGGTGGCCGGATGGTCGATGCCGGCCAGGCGACGGATGACGATCTGGTAGCCGGCGTAACAGAGCGCGCTGCCCAGCAGCAGCACCGATGCCCATTGGAAGACCGAGCTGCCGGGCCGGATGACGACCAGCACGCCTAGGAAGCCGACGACGACGGCAACCACGCGCAGGAGCGTGATGCGCTCGCCGAGGAACGGCCAGGCCAGGAACACGACGGCGAGCGGCGCCACGAAGCTCACCGAGATCGCCTCGGCGACGCCGACAGACTTCACCGCCGAGAAGAACAGCAGCGTCGACAAGAGCATCATCACCGAGCTCAGGAACTGCAGGCCGATGCGCTGGGTGCGGAACAGGTCGAGGCCCATGCGCGGCGTGAACACCAGCGCCACCAGCCCAAGATGGACGACGATGCGGAACCACACGATCTGCGTCGGCTCGTAGGTCGCGGCCAGGAGCTTCACGATGCCGTTCATGACCGGGAACAGCGCGCAGGCAACGCACATATAAAAGACGCCCAGCAGCGGCCGCGAGACCCGGGCCGGCGTTCGGTTGTCTGCCACGACCAATGCTCAGCGGAAGAAGCGTTCGAGCGAGCCCAGCAGCAGCGTGCCGGCCGTGGCGATCACGATCAGCGAGGCGGCAATGGTGGTGAAGCGGCCGATCTCCTGGCTGCGACCATCGCCGATGATCAGCCGGTGCGCCACCATCGAGGCCATGCCGACCGCCGTGAGCGTGATCGCCATGCCGAGCGCGATGGCGACGACACCGATCACGCCCGCCCAGATGACATCCAGCGCGACGGCCAGCAGGATCACCACCAGGGCGCCGGCACAGGGCGCAACGCCGGCCGCCGTCAGGAGCAGCCAGCCCGCCACCGTGCGCTGCTGCGGTTCGTGATGATGATGGCCGTGATCATGGTCATGGCCATGGTCATGATGGTCATGGCCGACATGCTCGTGCAGCCGGCCGGTGATGCCGGCCCATAGGCGCCACAGGCCGATCGCCAGGATCATGAGATACGACACCATCTCGACATTGCGCACCTCTCGCAACGCGCCGAGCAGGCCGACCGTGGCAAAGAGCTTCAGCGCACCTGCCAGCAGCAACGCGGCCAGCGTGTGCGTGAAGGCGATCCAGGCGCCGGCGAAGACGCCTTCGATCCAGGCGCGCGGGCGGCTGCTGTCGAGGAAGTAGGCGACGACGACAGCCTTGCCGTGTCCGGGCCCCAGCGTGTGGACCACGCCATAGCCGAAGCACACCGTGGCCAGAGTCCAGAAGGCGATCGAGCCCGAGCCCGACTTGATGTCGCGCAACGACATCGAGAGCGTCTGCTGGATGCGCCGCTGGTACTCGGCCGAGAAGCGCGCCAGCTCGGCCACGCCATCGCTGAACACCAACGCGCCGATCAGGGCGACCAGCAGCAGCACCCCGACCCACAGGAAGGGCGAGCGCAAGACAGCCGCCCTCACGGGAGCTGGCATGTCACGGTGTCGGCGAAGACCGGATAGCCGCGCACGAACTCGGCCTTGTAGGTGGGATGCTTGGCGAGCATGCAGCCCGCCGGAACATGGTTCTTGTCGACCTCGACGCGGATGAAATCGTCGGGATCGAAGGTCGTCACGTGCACCGTCTTGGTGGGCTGGGGCAGCTCGAAGCGCATGACGTAGACCAGGTTGCGCGGCCCCTTGGGGCGCGGTCCCGGCGGCTGGCTCGCCTGCTTGTTCTGCGGCATCGGCATGCCGTTGTCGCCGGCCGAGCGATCCCAGTCGGGCAAGGTGAAGGTCGCGGGGTCGTCGATGCGGGCGGTGAAGACCGGCGGCTTGGCCGGCCGGACGTCCTTGCCCCCGCCATTGAGGCCTCCGATGTTGAGCCAGGTCATGTACCCGTAGTTCTTCAGCTCGGGCATCATGTCGCTTTCCAGCGCCTTGATCTCGCGGACCGAGAACTTGCCGTCCTTGTCCTCGTCGATCAGCGGGATCTCGACCTCGCTGGAGAACGGGTCGAACTTCCATTCGACCTCGACATGCGTGTACTTGCCGTCCTTGGCGACGACGCGCACCACCTGCTGGATCCAGATGTGCGGATGGGCCGCGGCCAACGTCGGCAGCAGCATCCAGCAGAGACCGGCGGCCAGGGCGAACAGCGTCCTCATGCCGTGTGCGTCGCCTCAAGCTGCTGCGGCACCGGGCGCGGCTTGCCCTCGTCGTCGATTGCCACGAACACGAAGGTGCCGTGCGTCACCCGACGCTCGATGTCCTCATGCCGGCGCTGCACCACGGTTTCGAGCGCGATGGTGATCGAGGTGCGGCCGATCTTGGTGACCTCGCCGTAGATCGACACCCAGTCGCCCACCTTGATCGGCTCGACGAAGGTCATGGCGGTGATGGCCACGGTGGCGACCCGGCCCTTGGCGACGCGGCCGGCCAGCGCGCCGCCCGCCGTGTCCATCTGCGACAGCACCCAGCCGCCGAAAATGTCACCGTTGCCGTTCATGTCGGAGGGGTGCGGAACGGTCCTGACAATCGGGTCGCGGCGGTTGTCGGGCATTGGATCTCGCACGGAGGATGACAAGGAATTGTTGATTTTCAGCGGTTTTCCTACCATATGAATGGCGTTCCGGCCAACCAGCGATCCCCTCGCGCGGCCGAGGAAAGACAAGAAGCATGGCGAAGAACGGCGATCTGTTCGATCGGTCGGGCGGCAAGCGCACATCGACCAAAGACACTTCCTATACGGCCAAGCACATCGAGGTGCTGGAGGGGCTCGAGCCTGTCCGCAAGCGCCCCGGCATGTATATCGGCGGCACCGATGAACGGGCCATGCATCATCTCGTGGCCGAGGTGCTCGATAACTCGATGGACGAGGCTGTGGCGGGCCACGCCGACACCATCCATGTCGAACTGCTCGAGGGCAACAAGATCTCGATCCGCGACAATGGCCGCGGCATCCCCGTCGACCCACACCCGAAGTTCAAGAACAAGTCGGCGCTGGAGGTGATCCTCACCACGCTGCATTCCGGCGGCAAGTTCGACAGCAAGGTCTACGCGACCTCGGGCGGCCTGCACGGCGTCGGCGTCTCGGTGGTGAACGCGCTATCGGACGAGCTCGTGGTCGAGGTGGCGCGCGATCGCCAAGCCTGGACGCAGAGCTTTTCGCGCGGCAAGGCTGCGACCAAGCTGAAGTCGGCCGGTCCCGCCCCCAATCGGCGCGGCACCACGATCACCTTCCATCCCGATCCGCAGATCTTCGGCAAGCAGGCCTTCGTGCCCGAGCGGCTCTACCGCATGGCGCGCTCCAAGGCCTACCTGTTCCGTGGCGTCGAGATCCGCTGGAAAAGCGCCAAGAGCCTGTTGCCGAAGGACGGTTCGATCCCCGAGGAGGAATCGTTCCACTTCCCGGGCGGCCTCGAGGACTTCGTGAAGTCGGAGATCGGCGAGCGGCCGACCATCGTGCCGCAGCCCTTCGCCGGCGAGGCCAAGAGCGAGAGCAACGGCACGGCCGGTGGCAAGGTCGAATGGGCGGCATGGTGGCCGGCCGATGAGGAAGGCTTCGTCCGCTCCTACTGCAACACCGTGCCGACCGCCGAAGGCGGCACCCACGAATCGGGCTTCCGCAGCGCGCTGGTGCGCGGGCTGAAGCGATATGCCGAGCTCACGGGCAACCGCAAGGGCTCGATCATTACCGCCGACGACGTGTTCGACGGCGCCGCGGCGCTGGTCTCGGTGTTCATCGAGCAGCCGCAGTTCCAGGGCCAGACCAAGGAGAAGCTGGTCAGCGTCGAGGCGACCAAGCTGGTCGAGACCGTGGTCGGCGACAACTTCGAGCATTGGCTGACCGGCGACAAGGAAGCGGGCAACGTGCTGCTGGAGCACGTGATCGGCAAAGCCGAGGAGCGCCTGCGCCGTCGCCAGGACCGCGAGCAGCAGCGCAAGACCGCGACGCGCAAGCTTCGCCTGCCGGGCAAGCTCGCCGACTGCAGCAACACGGCAGCCGAAGGCACCGAGATCTTCCTGGTCGAGGGCGATTCCGCCGGCGGCTCGGCCAAGGCGGCACGTAACCGGGAGACCCAGGCGATCCTGCCGCTGCGCGGCAAGATCCTGAACGTCGCCAGCGCCTCGGCCGACAAGCTGCGCGAGAACCAGGAGGTCCAGGACCTGATCCAGGCGCTGGGCTGCGGCACCGGCGCCCACTACAACGACGAGCGGCTGCGCTACGAGCGGGTCATCATCATGACCGACGCCGACGTCGACGGCGCCCACATCGCCTCGCTGCTGATGACGTTCTTCTATCGCGAGATGCCGAAGCTGATCGAGCACGGCCATCTCTTCCTCGCCCAGCCGCCGCTCTATCGCATCAGCAAGGGCGGCCGAACCGAATATGCCCGCGACGACGCCCACAAGGACGAGCTGATCCGCGACGTGTTCGGCGGCGGCAAGGTCGAGATCACGCGCTTCAAGGGCCTGGGCGAGATGCAGTCGGCGCATCTGCGCGAGACCACCATGGATGTGACCAAGCGGGTCCTGCTCAAGGTCGACATACCGACCGTAGAAGAACGCCGTGAACAGATGACAACCTCGACACTGGTCGAGGACCTGATGGGCCGCAAGCCGGAGAAGCGCTACGCCTTCATCCAGGAGCACGCGAAGTTCGCCCGCGATCTCGACGTGTAAGCAGCGATTACAGGTCGCTGACAGGCCACGCGAATGTGACATCCGCCGGCGCTTCGTCGCCGTAGCATGCGCGAGGTCTCGACAGGAGGATGTATGGCACTCCGGAGCAAGCTCGTTTCCGCACTTCTCGCGCTGACGTTGCCGGCCGCGGCCTCGGCAGCGACGATCGGCGGCACGTATTACGCGCCGCAGTACGATTTCAGCGAGTTCTTCGCCGCGACCGACGGCCGTAACTTCCAGGTGGTCCTCGCCGGCACCGCCTTTCCAGGGCTCGATCCCAACGCCGTCGCGCGCGACCTGCTGCCGGCCATGCAGGCCGGCAAGCCGCGCCCGGCATTGACCTTCACCTACGACCCGCCGCCGGAGCAGCAGCGCCCCTATTACCGGCTGGTGCTGATCTTCAATCCGGCGCTCGACCTGGGCTCGGCCGCGGTCTGTGCGGGGACGACGCGCCTGCGCCCGGCTCAGCCCGGCTTGTTCTACGTGTATGCCGTCTACTGCCGCAACGATCAGCCGCTGTCCGAGACGACGGCCTGGACCCCGGCAACCGGACCAACCGATCCGCGCATCGGCCAGCTGTTCCGCGAGCTGTTCCAGGTGGTGTTCACCGACAGCCAGTCCTATCGTCCGTTGGGCGGCAAGAAGAACATGCCGTAAGACGGATTTCGCGAGGAGCTGGTGACATGCGCTTGCGACGGAAACTGACGGTCGCGTTGCTGGGATTGCTCAGCATTCCCGCGACCGCCCTGGCGGCGGTGATCGGCGGTACGTACTACGCGCCGCAATACGACTTTCGCGAGTTCTTCGCCGCCGCCGATGGCCGCAACTGGCAGGTGATCCTAGCCGGCGACGCCTTTCCCGGCATCGATCCCAACATCGTCGCGCAGAACCTGCTGCCGATCATGCAGGCGGCCAAGCCGCGGCCGGCGATGACCTTCACCTACGCCGATCCGCCCGAGCGGCCTCGCCCCTACTACCGGCTGGTCCTGGTGTTCGATCCCGCGCTCGACTACGGCTCGAACTCGGTGTGTGCCGGCATCCCGCCGCGTTTCCGCCCGGGGCGGCCGGGCGTGTTCTATGTCTTTGCGGTCTACTGCCGGAACGACCAAGTGATCTCCGAGACGACGGCATGGACGGGGGCGAACGGCCCGACGGACCCGCGGATCGGTGAGCTGTTCCGCCAGCTGTTCCAGGTCATCTGGAGCGATTCGCCGGCGCTGCGCCCGAATCTTGGCGGCGGCAACCGGCGCTAGAGCGGAATGGGATGAGATGGAACCGCACGCGGTTCCATCTCATCCCATTCGCGCGCACCGGCGTTGCCTATTGCAGGAGGCACGATGGGTCCAGCTGATTCCAGCTGGACCCATCATGCTCTAGCCCTTGCCTCTTCTCCTTCTCCATCATACGGGGGAGGAAGAATTAGAGGAGTGGAGATGCAGTCGCTCAAGGATCGGCATGTCGTGGTCACCGGCGGTACGGGCGCGCTCGGCGCGGCCGTCGTGAAGGCCTTCATCGAGGCGGGCGCCACTTGTCACATCCCCGCCATCGAGAGCACGCCGCCCACGCATAACCTGCCGGACAGCAAGCAGATCAGCATCGCTCCCAACATCGACCTTTCGAGCGAAGCCTCGGTCGACGGCTTCTACGCCACGCTGCCGTCGCTGCATGCCGTGGTGAACATCGCCGGCGGCTTCGCCTACGCGCCGATCGCCGACAGCCCGGCCAAGGTCCTGCAGCAGCAGCTGTCGATGAACCTGGTGTCCTGCGTGCTGAGCTGCCGCGCCGCCGTGCTCAACTTCCGCAGGGCCGGGAAAGGCGGACATATCGTCAACATTTCCGCCCGCCCTGCCCTCAATCCCCGCCAGGGCGCCAACATGACGGCCTATACCGCTTCCAAGGCGGGAGTGGCCGCGTTCACCGTGGCGCTGGCTGAGGAGCTCAAGAACGAGAACATTTCGGCCATCGCCCTCGCGCCCTCGACCATCGACACGCCGGCCAATCGCAAGGACATGCCCAATGCCAAGCACGACAGCTGGGTCAAGCCGGCGGCGATCGCCGAGCTGATCGTGGCGCATTGCAGCCTGTCGGACACGATCAATTCGGGCGCGGTGATGCCCGTCTATGGGAAGGCCTAAGCGAGCGATCCACAGGCTGGCTCTGCTAACCAGACGGCAATGGCCTCCTGGTACGCCCTTGCCGATCTCTTCCTGTCGCAGCTCGACGCCGAGGCGGCGCATGGACTGGCCCTGCGCGCGCTCAAGACAGGACTGCTGCCGGCCGATCGGCGGGCCGATCCGCCATCGCTCTCCATAAAAGTCTGGGGCCGCACGCTGGCCAACCCGGTCGGGCTGGCCGCAGGCTTCGACAAGAATGCCGAGGCGCCCGACGCGCTGCTCGATCTCGGCTTCGGCCTGGTCGAGATCGGCAGCGTGACGCCGAGGCCTCAGGACGGCAATCCGAGGCCGCGCCTGTTCCGCCTGCCCGAGGACCGCGGCGTCATCAACCGCATGGGTTTCCCGGGCCACGGGCTCGAGGCGGTCCGCGCGCGGCTGGCGACGCGGCCGCGCCGCGGCTTCGTCGGTGTCAATGTCGGCGCCAACAAGGACAGCAGCGATCGCGCCGCCGACTATGTCGCGGGCTGCGCGGGCCTCGCGCCCTATGCCGATTACCTGGTGTGCAACGTCTCCTCGCCCAACACGCCGGGCCTGCGCAACCTGCAGGGCCGCGGTCAATTGGCCGACCTCCTGAAGCGCGTGCAGGATGCCATCGCCGCCAAGCGGGTGCCGCTGGTGGTCAAGATCGCGCCCGATGCCACCGACGACGATCTCGACGACATCGTCGCGGTCTGCCGCGACCTCAGGATGGATGGCATCATCGTCGGCAATACGACGCTGTCGCGTCCCTCGACGCTGCGCTCGCCCCGACGCGACGAGGCGGGCGGGCTATCGGGTGCGCCGCTCGCGACGCTGTCGACCGAGGTGCTGCGCCGGACGGCGCAGCGCGTCGAGGGGCAGTTCCCGCTGATCGGTTGCGGCGGCGTCGGCTCGGGCGCGGATGCCTACGCCAAGATCCGCGCCGGCGCGACGCTGGTGCAGCTCTATTCCATGATGGTCTACGAGGGTCCGCCGCTCATCCGTCGCATCAAGGATGAGCTAGCGGCCTTGCTTGCCCGAGACGGCTTGGCCTCGGTCGAGGCGGCGGTCGGCGCCGATCTTTAGGGCGATGGCCACGAAGCTGTCGACGAGCGGCGAGGCCTTCGCGTAGGCAAGCGCCAGCTCGTAACGGATCGGCGTGCCGCGTCCATGCAGCGGACGAAAGCGAACCCTGGGGCGGCCGATCTCGGCCAGCGCCGGCGGCACAACGGAGACGCCCAGGCCCGCCGCTACCAGGCTCACAATCGTGTCCATCTGCACGGCCTGTTGGACGACGTTCGGGGCGAAGCCCGCCTTTGCGCAGGCCGCGACGATCCGCCGATGCAGCCCAGGGCCAAGCGCCGGCGGAAAGAGTATCCACGGTTCGCGGGCGAGATCGGCCAGGCCGAGTGTCGCGCGCGACGCCAGCCTGTGTTCCTGCGGCAGCGCCGCGACCAGCGCGGTCTGGCGCAGGCCGACAACGGTCAAGGGAGCCCCGTCGGGGAGCGGCAAGGCGACCAGACCAATGTCGGCCCGATCGTCGATCAGGGCGGCGGCCTGCTGTGCGGTCGTCGCCTCCTGCAGCTCGAGCGACACGTCGCCATGACGGGCGCGGAAGGCGCGCACGATCCTGGGCAGGATCGCGTGCGCCGCGGTCGCCACGAAGGTGATGCGCAGCGAGCCGGCGAGCCCCTCGCCTGCCCGCCGGGCTTGCTCGATCGCGCGTTCGCTCTGGGCCAGCACTCGCCGCGCCTCGAGCAGGAACACTTCGCCGGCAGGCGTCAGTCGCTCGACGCGGTTGGTGCGCTCGAGCAGGCCGACGCCGAGCTCCGCCTCGAGCCGACGGATGGCCGCCGTCAATGGCGGCTGGGCCATATGGAGCCGTTCGGCGGCGCGGCGGAAGTTCATCTCCTCGGCGACCGCCACGAATTGGCGATACTGGCGCAGGTCGATCATCGCAATACCCAAACAGTATCATGGAACGGCTCAGTTGGTATTTCCGATATCGCGGCCGATGCGCCACGTTCCTCGGACCGAACCAGGAGGGCGCATGTCGGCAATAGTGTGGATGCTTGGCGTCGGCGTCGTGCTGACGGCCGCCGCGGCGCCGGCCCGGGCCGCCGACATCCGACGGACGGACTTTCGCGTCACCACGGCGGATGGCGTGGGCATTCACTTGCGCGAGCTGAGGCCCGCCGATGCCGGCGACGCCACGCCGGTCATCCTGGTTCATGGCGCGCGCGTGCCGGGCCTTGCCTCATTTGACCTCGACGTCCCGGGCGGCTCCTTCGCCGCAGATCTGGCCGATCGCCTGAGGCGCGTCGTCTACATCATGGACGCACGCGGTTACGGCAGCTCCGACCGCGCCGACGCCTTGTCTCGGCCGGCAAAGGAGAACCGACCGTTGTCGCGCGCGCACGAGGTGGTGCGCGACATCCACGCCGCCCAGCAGGCGGTCCGCCAACGCTCGGGTGCAGGCGGGGTCGCCCTGCTGGGATGGGCGACCGGAGGCATGTGGTGCGCCTACTACGCTTCGCTGTGGCCGGACAATGTCAGCCACCTCGTGACGCTGAATGCCCTCTATGGCGGCAGCACCCAGCATCCGATGCTCGGGCCCGGCTCCGCCAATGCCGATCCGAGCGATCGCCATCGCTTCAATCCCGGCATCGGCGGCTATGCCATCTATGACGCCGCCTCGCTGTTTCCCGGCTGGGACAGCTCAATCCCCGTGCCGGACAAGGCGACCTGGCGAGATCCCGCCGTCGCAGACGCTTATGGGCGGGCTGCGCTTGCCAGCGATCCGACGTCACCGTCGCGAACGCCCGCCGCCTTCCGCGCGCCGCTGGGCGCCATCGAGGATAGCTTCTATCAGGCGAGCGGCCGGCGACTGTTCGACGCCGGCAGCATCACCGCGGCGACGCTGGTGGTGCGCTCGGAACTCGACTTCTGGAGCCGCCCAGAGGATGCAGATGCTTTCGTCCGCGATGCCGGGCGGGCGCGCAGCGTGAAGCTGCTGACGCTGCCTGGGGCGACGCATTTCGTCCATCTCGAGCGACCCGACAAAGGGCGTGCGCGCCTGCTCGACGAGATCGCCCAGTTGCTCGACGCAGCGCCGTAGTCTCAGGGCGGCACCAGCATCAGACTTCGTCGAGGAACTGACCGGCGTCGAACTTCACGTAGGCGCTCGCCTCGTCGAAGGCCACGCCCAGCGGGTCGCCGCCTGACGCGACGATGTCGACCTGCTGGCGCAGCAGATGGCGCAGCATCGCCACACCTTTGTCGGACGACATCAGATGCTCCTCCGAGTGGAAGGTGATGGCGCCTTGGCCAACCTGCGCCTCGGTGTCGCCGGGGAACTTCTGGTGCTCCTCGGGCGTGAGCTCGGACCAGGTCTTGCCATTGTAGCGCGACTTGAACTTGGCGAGCTCGCCCTTCTCCTTGACGCGGCCGGCGACGTAGATGCGGTAGTGGGTGTCGTCGATCGGCAGGGTCCAGCCGATCGATTCGACCATGCCGTACTGGGCCACGCGCGGGTTGGGCACCACGCGCAGCGTCGGCAGGACGGCCTCGGTGATGCGCCGGAAGCGCTTGCCGTCGGGGCCGGGGCGCAGCGAGGTCGCCTTCACACCGCGGCTGCCATACTCGAACGCGACCTTGGGGAAGCTCCCCATCTGCTCGACGAACTGTGGCCCACTGAAGCTGCCGTGCAGGATGGGCACGTGGTAGGGATCGACGACGTTCTCGAAATGCTGCAGCCAGTTGCAGGGCGCGATGACGATGCCGCCGCTGCCGATCGAGGAATCGTCGGCCTCGACGAACTCGCCGGGGCCCATCACCTCGAGGCACTCGTAACGCGGCAGCACCGGCTTCTTCCCGGTCGGGCCGAGATAGGCGAAGACCAGGCCGTAGCGCTCCTCGACCGCATAGCAGGGCTGGCGCACGCGCTGGCACTGCGCGCCGGTGGGCTCGGGCTCGCACGGCATCTCCAGGCACCGGCCGTCGACGTCGAACAGCCAGCCGTGATAGCAGCAGCGGATGCCGCGCTCCTCGACCTTCCCGTAGTAGAGGGTCGTGCCGCGGTGGCAGCAGCGCGGATAGACCAGGCCCGGCCGGCCGGCGCCATCGCGGAACAGGATCAGCTCCTCGCCCAGCAGCTTCACCGGCCGCGGTGTGTCGCCGGCATCCGCCCTCAAGCCAACGGGATGCCAGTAGCGGCGTAAAAGCTCGCCCATCGGCGTGCCGCGGCCGACCTCGGTCAGCCGCGCGTTGTAGGTCGGCGGCTTCAGCGCGTAGGCGGAGCGTATGTCGCTGGGGCTCATGTCATTCGACCTTTGCTCCGGATTGCTTGATCAGCTCGGCCCAGATCGGCGTCTCGCGCGCCAGCACGTCGGCCAGCTCCTTGGGCGTCGAGCCGACCGGCGTCTGGCCCTGGGCGATCATCTTCTCGGCGACCGCCGGCTCGCTGATGACCGCTTTGATCTCACGCGACAGCCGGTCGACGATGTCGGTCGGTGTGCCCGCCGGCGCATAGGCCGCCACGAACAGGCTCAAGTCGAAGCCCGCGACCAGATGCTCGGCGAAAGTCGGCAGCTCGGGCATCGAGGCCGAGCGCTTGGAGCCCGCAACCGCGAGCGCCCTCACGCGGCCGGCGTCGATCTGCGGCTTGGCGCTGGTCGGGCTCGCCCAGGCGATGTCGAGCGTGCCGTTCGACACATCCTGGATCGCCGGCACGTCGCCGCGATAGGGCACGTGGCTGTAGTGGCCACCCAGCGCCTGCTCGAACATCAGGCCGTAGAGATGACCACTCGAACCGATGCCCCAGCTGCCATAGGTGGCGGGCCTGCCAAGGCCCTTCGCCCACTTGGCCATGCCGCGCAGGTCGGTGTAGGCCGCATCGGCCTTCACCACCACCAGGATCGTGCCCAGCGAGACCAGCGACACCGGCATCAGGTCCTTGGCCGGATCGAACGGCAGCTTGGCGTAAAGCGTGGGGTTGTTGGTGTGGGTCGAGTTGGTGGTGATCAGGAAGGTGTAGCCGTCGGGTGCCGCCTTGGCGACGATCTCCGAGCCGACGATGGTGTTGGCGCCGGGCTTGGGGTCGACCAGCACCTGCTGGCCGAGCCGCGCCGTCAGCCCGTCGGCGATGACGCGCACCAGGGCATCGATCGCGCCCCCCGGATTGAACGGCACGACGATGCGGATGGGCTTGCTGGGCCACGCGGCCTGCGCCCGGCTGGTCGACGAGAGCGACGCAGCGAATGCCGCCGCGACGGCGCCTCGCCGTCCTATCGCATTCCGCGACATTGTTTGGTTTTCTCCCTGTCAGCGGCCCGGACTTTACTCAGGGTGGCAGGCGATTCATAGAGTTTGGACCATGACAGAAACTCTCCCGGTTCGGATTCGCCGCCTGATGCCTGCCGATGCTCCGCTCTACCGGGAGATCCGGCTGGAGGCGCTTCAACAGGCTCCGGAAGCCTTCGGCAGCAGCTTCGAGCAGGAGTGCTCACAGTCGCTCGAGCAGTTCGAGGAGGTCCTGACCACAGCCGACGTATTCGGCGCCTTCCGCGACGCCGATCTTCTGGGCATGGCCGGCTATCGCACACAGGCGGGAGCAAAGAAGGCCCACAAGGGCTATCTCTGGGGCATGTACGTTCGGGCGCGCGCACGTGGCAGCGGCGTCGCCAAACCGCTCGTCGAAGCCGTTCTCGCGCATGCGCGCCAGCACGTCGAACTGGTTCAACTGAGCGTCGTCGCGGAGAACGAAACAGCCCAGAGGCTCTATCGCAGTTGCGGCTTCGTCACCTACGGACATGAGGTGCATTCCTTGAAGCAGGACGGCCGTTACTACGACCAAGTCCTCATGGCCATCGCTCTCGATACGCGAAATTAAGGCCGCAGACGCAACCCTGCCAATTCCCTAGACTGCCGGCCGGAGGAAACGTGCCCCTTTGGATACCGATCACCATCTTCGCTGCGCTGTGTCAGAACATCCGCACGACGATGCAGCAGAAGATACGTGGCGTACTGAGTGTCGATGGCGCCAACTTCGTCCGCTATCTCTACGGCGCCCCGCTGGCCCTGGGGGCGCTCGCCTTCCTGGTCTACGGCACCGGCCGGCATGTGCCGACCATCACGCTCGGCTTCCTCGGCCTGGTGACCATCGCCGGCATCGCCCAGATCGTCGCGACGTCCCTCATGATCCACGCTTTTTCACTGCGCAATTACGCCGTCGGGACGGTCTATTCCAAGACCGAGACGGTGTTCGTGGCGCTGTTCGCGACCTTCATCGCCCACGAGCCGCTGCGCTTCGGCTCGTGGATCGGCATCCTGATCTGCCTGGGTGGCGTGGTGATCCTGAGCATGCGCGGCTCGTTCGCCAACGTCAGGAACGTGCTCGCCGATCTGATGCACAAGGGGGCGCTCTACGGCATCCTGTCGGGCGCGATCTTCGCCATCGCCGCCGGCACCATCCGCGAGGCCTCCAAGCTCCTGCCCGAGGGCGACTTCTGGGTGCGCGGCATCACGGTGCTGGCCTGCATGAACACCATCCAGGTCGTTCTGATGGCGGCGTATCTATCCCGCGCCGACCGCCCGCAGCTCGGCAAGGTCTGGGTCAACTGGCGTTCGTCGATCTGGGTGGGCATTTTCAGCGTATTGGGGTCGGCCGGCTGGGCGCTCGCCATGACGCTGGAGAATGCGGCGCTGGTACGGGCGGTCGGCCAGATCGAGCTGGTGTTCACCTTCATCGCCTCGCACGTGGTGCTCAAGGAGCGGCCGTCGGCCGGCGAGTGGCTGGGCAGCATCCTTGTCGTGGGCGGCGTCGTCCTCATCCTTGTCGCGCGGTGAATAAATGACAGAAGCCAATCCCCGCCCCTTGGAGGGTGTCCGCGTCCTCGATTTCTCGACGACCATCGCCGGTCCGCATTGTGGGCGCCTGATGGCCGACATGGGCGCGGACGTGATCAAGGTCGAATCGCCCGAAGGCGACCTGATGCGGAGCCGGCCGGTGCAGCGCAACGGAGCGGGCACCATGTTCGGCCAGCTCAATGCTGGCAAACGCTGCATCGTGCTCGATCTCAAGAAGCCCGAGGCGGTCGCCGCGGTGAAGAAGCTGGTGATGACCGTCGACATCGTGCTGGAGAACTACCGGCCCGGCGTCATGAAGCGGCTGGGGCTGGATTACGACGAGCTCGCCAGGGTCAATCCCAGGATCATCTACGGCGCCATCTCCGGTTACGGCCAGACTGGGCCGGCCGCCGGGCGCCCGGCCTATGCGCCAGTCATCCATGCCTCGACCGGCTACGACATGGCGCATCTCTTCTACCAACAGGGCCGCTATCACGATGGTAGGGGGCGACCCGACAATTGCGGCATCTTCGTCGCCGATTACGCCAGCGGCGCCTACGCGCTGGGCGGCATTCTGGCGGCGCTCCACCAGCGCCACGTCACCGGTCAGGGCCAGATGGTCGATGTGTCGATGTTCGAGTCCCTGGTCGGCATGCTCATGGCCGAGGTCAATCGCGCGCAGTTCGACTTCGACATGCCGTCACGGCCGATGTACGGGCCGGTCGAGGCCAAGGACGGCTACGTCATGCTGGCAACGGCGAGCGAGCGCACGTTCCAGGACATGGCGACGGCCGCCGGCCGGCGTGACTGGCTGAGCGACCCGCGCTTCGAGAAATATGCCGACCGGCGCATGAACTGGGACAAGTTCGTCGACGAGTTCGAGACCTGGTCGAGGGCGCTCACGGTCAAGGAATGCGTGGCGGCGCTCGAGAAGCATGGCGTGCCCTGCTCGCCCTACCTCACCGTGACCGAGGCGCTGCAGGACGCACAGGTCGAGCATCGCGGATCGCTCTGCACCATCGAGGACAGCGCCGGCTCGTACAAATCGCCCGCCCCGCCCTTTCGTTTCTCCGGGTCGCCCGTGCAGAGCGGGCCAAGGGTCTCGGCCTTGGGCGAGCACACCGAGAGCGTGCTCAAGGAAGCCGGGCTGACCGACGAGGAGATCAAGGCGCTTGGCCGATGATCGATCCGCGTACGCCCATCCTGGTCGGATGCGGCCAGATCACCGACACCACGGGCAAGCCTTCCAGCGAGCGATCCAACGTCGCCTTCTGCGCCGAGGCGGCCACGCTCGCGCTGGGCGATGCGCGTCCCGCGATCGGGGCGCCGGTGCTGGGCCGGCTGATCGACGCCGTCGCCGTCCTCGAGTTCTTCCCCGACATCAGCCCGCGCTTCGCTTCGCCGTTCGGCCGCTGCAGCAATCCGCCCAAGGCTGTTGCCAACCGCTTGGGCGCCGCGCCGCGGCAAATGCTCTACACGCATTCCGGGGGCAACATGCCCCAGTACCTCGTCAATCGCTTCGCCGAGGAGATCGCGACCGGCGAGACCGAGCTCGCCCTGATCTGCGGCGCCGAGCTGCTGCGCTCGACCCAGAACGCGCGCAAGGCCGGCCTCGAGATCGACCACAACGAGGATCCGGGCGGCGAGCCGACGCGCATCGGCGACAAGCGCTTCGGCTACTCCGATGAGGAGGCGCGGCACGAGCTGCGCGCAGCCATCCACTTCTATCCGCTGCTCGAGAACGCGATCCGCGGCGGCCTGAAACGCCACGTGCCAAGCCACATGAAGGCGATGGGCCGGCTGTTCGAGCGCCTGGCCGCCGTTGCGAAGGCCAATCCGCTGGCGACCCGCCGCGAGGGCTACAGCGCCGAGCGGCTGGCGACGATCTCGGACGACAACCGCTGGATCTGCTTCCCCTATCCGCGATTGATGAATTCCAACGCCATCATCGACCAGGCCGCGGCGGTGCTCGTGACCTCGGTCGAGAAGGCGCGCGCCTGGGGCATCCCGCAGGACCGCTGGGTATTTCTGCATGGCTGCGCCGACGGCACCGATACCTGGGTGGTGTCGGAGCGCGAACGGCTCGATGCCTCGCCCGCCATCCGCGGCTGCGCCCGCCTGGCGCTCGACATGGCCGGCAAGACGGTGGCCGACGTCGCCGCCTTCGACCTCTACAGCTGCTTCCCCTCGGCGGTCGAGGTGGCGATGAAGGAGATCGGTCTAGCCAACGACGATCCGCGCCCGATCAGCGTCACCGGCGGCCTGCCCTTCTTCGGAGGCCCCGGAAACAACTACGTCACGCACTCGATTGCCGAGATGATGAACGTTGTGCGCAAGGCGCCGGGCTCGTTCGGCATGGTGACGGCCAACGGCAACTACCTCACCAAGCATTCGGCCGGCCTCTACTCGACCGAACCGACAAAGGGCCCGTGGCGCCGCGAGGATCCGAAGAAGCTGCAGGCCGAGCTGGATGCCCGCCCGCGCCAGCGCGTCAGCACCACGCCGAGCGGCACCGGCACGATCGAGACCTACTGCGTGGCCTACGGCAAGGATGCGCCGCAGAAGGCCTATATCTTTGGCCGCCTCGACGGGTCCGGAGATCGCTTCGTCGCCCTGAGCGACTCCGACCCGGCGCTGCTGGCCGATATGCTGACGAACGAACAGCTTGGGCGTAAGGTGTCGGTTGGCGGGAAAGACAGCCATAACGTCTTCCGCCCGATTTAGAGTTCGAGGAAACCATGCCCAACATGCTGACAGCCGCGCAGACGGCCGAGTTCAACGAAAAGGGCTTCACCTACGCCCGCGGCCTGTTCGCGCCCGACGAGATCGACCTTCTGACGCGCGCCATGGAGGAGGATCCGGCGGTGCGCTCGAGCATCCTCGACCGGCGCGATGGCGAAGGCCGCTCGACGCGCATTGCGCTGTGGAACCGCGCCGGCGACAGCGTCTACGGGCTGGCGGCGCGCTGCCGACGCATGGTCGACACGTCCGCCGCCCTGCTGGGTGGGCCGGTCTATCACTACCAGTCCAAGCTCACGGCCAAGGAGCCCGAGGTCGGCGGCGCCTGGGAGTGGCATCAGGACTACGGCTATTGGTACTACAATGGCTGTCTCAGGCCCGACCTGCTCTCGGTGATGATCGCGCTCGACAAGACGACGCGCGAGAACGCCTGCCTGCAGATCGCCACGGGCTCGCACAAGCTCGGCCGCATCGACCACACGCCGCTGTCGCCGACCCAGAACGAGGTCGATCCCAAGCGCATGCCCTTCATCCTCGACAAGTGCCCGATCGAGTATTGCGAGCTCGACAAGGGCGATGCCCTGATCTTCCACTGCAACGCCATTCATCGCTCTGACGCCAACCGTTCCGCCAACCGGCGCTGGACGCTGCTGATCTGCTACAACCGGGTCGACAACGACACCTTCATCAAGGCTGACGACCGCTACTTCGTGCCGCTCGATGCCGTCGACGACGACGCCCTGCGCCAAGCCGGCCTCCGCTTCGCGCGCGGCGACGACCAGGAGCACTTCGCCAGCCGGCCCTACGTGCCGGACCTGCGCAAGGCGTCATAGGCCGCGGCGGTTGCCTTGGACGTCCGCAAGGCCGACAAGACCGACATCAAGGCGACCGTCGAGCTGGTCGAGCGCAGCCGCCGGCAGTTGCAGAAATATCAGCCGACCTTGTGGCGCAAGGCCGCGCACTCGGCGGCAGCGACGGAGACGTTCTTCATCAGGCTGCTGACCGAGCCGGACACGTATTTCCTGGTCGCCGTCGAAGGCAGCCAGCTGCTCGGCTTCCTGATCGCGACCAAGTTCGCCAACCCGCCGGTCTTCGATCCGGGCGGCGACACCTGGCTGATCGACGATTTCTGCGTGCGCGAGCCGCAGCTGTGGCTCAGCATCGGCGAGGCGCTGCTGTCGCACGTCTCGACGCTGATCCACGAGCATGGCGGTGTTCAGATCGTGGTCGTTTCCGCCGACCGCGATCTCGCCAAGACCGAGATGCTGCGCCGCTCGGACCTCACCATCGCCTCGAACTGGTGGACCAAGCCGTTGCGCTGAGATTCAGGCTGCCAGGCGTTTCAACGCCGCGCTGAGCCGAGCCTTCGTCTGCTCGGCCTGCTGGCGGCGCTCGCGCTGCTCCTCGACGACCTCCTCGGGTGCGCGCGAGACGAACGCGGCGTTGCCGAGCTTGGCGTCGATCTTGGCGACCTCGTCGCCCAGCTTCTTGATCTCCTTCTGCAGGCGCGCGCTCTCGGCCTTGAGGTCGATGACGTCGCCCACCGGCAGGGCGTAGGTCGCCTCGCCGACCACGATCTGCAGCGCGGCCTTGGGCGCCGCCGCCGCGGTCTCGATCCCCTCGATGCGCGCCAGCCGCTCGATCGCGGCGCGGTGCGCATCGAGCCGCTGCTTCGTACCGGCGTCGGCGCCGACCACCAGCAGCCTGAGCTTGGCGCCAGCCGGCACGTTCAGCTCGGCGCGGGCCGAACGGATGTCGGAGATCAGCTTCACCAGCCAGCCGATCTCGGCGTCGGCCGCCGCATCGACGGGCGCCGGCGTGGGCCAGGGCTGACTGATCAGCATGCCGTGCTGGCTGCGATGACCCAGCTTGTCCCACAGCTCCTCGGTGATGAACGGCATCACCGGATGCAGGAGCTTCGCGGTCTCGCGGATCACGAAGGCCGTGACGGCGCGGGTCTCGTCCTTGGCCGGGCCGTCCTCGCCCTGCAGCACAGGCTTCGAAAGCTCGACATACCAGTCGCAGACGATGCCCCAGATGAACTCATAGAGCGTGCCGGCCGCCTCGTTCAGCCGGAACTCGGCGATCGCCTTGTCGATCGCGGTGTTGGCGCGGGCGAGCTCGCCCAGCACCCACTTGTTGATGGTGAGCTTCGCCGTCGTTGGGTCGAAGTCCTTGGGCAACGCCGCACCGTTCATCTCGGCGAAGCGCGTGGCGTTCCAGAACTTGGTGGCGAAGTTGCGCGAGCCCTCGACGCGCGCCGGCGCGAGACGCAGGCGGCCGGCGTTATTGGCGGCGAGCGAGGTCATGGTGAAGCGCAGCGCATCGGCGCCGTACTTGTCGATCAGCTCCAAAGGATCCATGGCGTTGCCCTTGGACTTCGACATCTTCTGTCCCTTCTCGTCCGTCACCAGCCCATGCAGGTAGACGGTGCGGAAGGGAACGTCCTTCATGAAGTACATGCCCATCATCATCATGCGGGCGACCCAGAAGAACAGGATGTCCCAGCCGGTCACCAGCACGTTGGTCGGGTAGTACTTGTCGAGCGCCTTGGTCTCCTCGGGCCAGCCCAGTGTCGAGAACGGCCACAGCGCCGAGCTGAACCAGGTGTCGAGCACGTCGGGATCGCGATCGAGCGGCACGTCCTTGCCGTAATGGGCGAGCGCCTCGGCCTTGGCCTCGGCCTCCGACATGGCCACGAAGATCTTCTTGTCAGGGCCATACCATGCCGGAATCTGATGACCCCACCAGAGCTGACGCGAAATCGTCCACGGCTGGATGTTCTCCATCCAGCGGAAGAACTCCTCGCGGCCGCGCTCGGGCACGAAGGCGACGCGCCCATCGCGCGCCGCGGCGATCGGCTGCTCGGCGAGCTTCTTGGCGTCGGCATACCACTGCTCGGTCAGGAACGGCTCGACCGGCACGCCGCCGCGATCGCCGTAGGGCACGGCGTGGGTATGCGGCTCGATCTTCTCGACCAGCCCCGCCTCCTCCATGTCCGCCACGATCTTCTTGCGGGCATCGAAGCGGTCCATGCCGCGATACTCCTCCGGCGCCTTGTCGTTGAGCCGCGCGAACTTGTCGAAGATGCTGATCGCCTCGAGCTTGTGACGGCGGCCGACCTCGAAATCGTTGAAGTCGTGCGCCGGCGTGATCTTGACCGCGCCCGATCCCTTCTCCGGATCGGAGTACTCGTCGGCCACGATCGGGATGCGCCGGCCAACCAGCGGCAGGATGGCATGCTTGCCGATCAGGTGCTTCCACTTGGGATCGTCGGGATGCACCGCCACACCGGTGTCGCCCAGCATGGTCTCGGGCCGCGTCGTCGCCACGACGATGTGCTCGTCGCTGCCCTCGATCGGATACTTGAAGTACCAGAGATGGCCCTTCACCTCGCGCGATTCGACCTCGAGGTCGGAGATCGCCGTCAGCATCTTGGGGTCCCAATTGACCAGGCGGAGGTCCTTGTAGATCAGCCCGGCCTTGTAGAGGTCGACGAACACCTTTAGCACCGCGGCCGACAGGCCTTCGTCCATGGTGAAGCGCTCGCGGCTCCAGTCGCACGAGGCGCCGAGCCGGCGCAGCTGGCTGGTGATGGTGCCGCCCGAATAGGCCTTCCATTCCCAGACCTTGGCGAGGAATTCCTCACGGCTGAGCAGCTTCTTGTTGGCGTCGTTGCGGCTCTCCGCGCCCTCGACCGCCAGCCCCATGCCCTCCTGCTCGAGATTGCGCACCACGACCATTTGCGTCGCGATGCCCGCATGGTCCGTGCCGGGCTGCCACAGCACGTCGTCGCCCTTCATGCGCCGCCAGCGGATCAGCACGTCCTGCAGCGTATTGTCGAGGGCGTGGCCCATATGCAGGCTGCCCGTGACGTTGGGCGGCGGGATGACGATGCAATAGGGCGCCTTGGGCGATTCCGGATGCGCGCGGAAGGCCCCACCCTGCTCCCACTCGGGGTAAAGGCGGGCTTCGATCTCCTTGGGGTCGTAGGTCTTGTCGAGCATTTGTGAGCCTTATAACGAAAAACGCCACGGATGGCGCCGTGGCGTGGTTTCCTCGGGGGCGCCTGGGGAGCTAGCGGCGGGTCAACCGGACGATCTCGCGTTCGACATAACGCTCGACCAGCTGCGGCAGGTTCTGATCGAGCCATTCCTTCAGCAGGGGCCGCAGGGTCTCCTTCACCAGTTCCTCGACGGTCTTGCCGTTGTTGCCCACCACGGGACCGGGATCGGCGGCGGCCGGCACAGGAACGCTCTCCTGCATCGCCTGGTTCAGGCGCGAAAATGCCGAGGCCGCGCTGCTTGCGACCCCGCCCCCAACCAGACCGCTGTCGGCAGGCACCGGCGGCTCGACGGACGGCTGAGGCATCTCGCTTGCCCGGACAGGGTCGATGCGAGGCAGCGGAATCGGCGGCGGAATGGCGCCGCTCTTCGGTTCCTCGATCAGGTCGGTGAGCAGCAGGACGTCGTCACGGCCGGGGGGCTGCATGCGAGGTTCGACTGGAGGCGTCACGGGTGGACGCCCGGGCTGGGCCGCCTGCTGGCCGCTGACCTGACCACTCACCTGGGCGCGCGCCTCGTCGTCGGAGATGATCTTGCGGATGGACGCCAGGATATCGTCCATCGATGGGTCGTTGGAGGCGCTCTTCGGGTCGTTCATCGGGGCTCGCTCATCTGGGCTCGTTGAGGGGCGATCGCTCCTTACTTGCCAAAGCCACCGCTGGTCGTGGTGGTGGGCGCCGGCTGGGGCTTGGGACCCTGCTCGCCGGAGGTCCCCCAGCCGATCCAGCGGGAGCCGACCTCGTTATAGTACCTCTCTTCGTCGTAATACTCGACCGGCAAGGCGAGGGTGCGGGCGGTCAGCCGGCCGATGCCGGCCAGCACGCCATAGTACGAGACCTGCACGTCGTGCCGCGCCTGCACCAGATTGACCTGGGCATTCAGCAGTTCCTGCTCGGCGTTCAACACGTCGAGGGTGGTGCGCGAGCCGACCAGGGCTTCCTGGCGCACACCGTTCAGGGCGACTTCGTTGGCACGGACCTGCGCCTCGAATGAGGTCACGCGTGAGCGCGACGAATCGAGCTGACGCCAGGCGCGGATCACGTTCTCCGCCTGCGCGCGACGCGCGCTGTCGAGCTCATTGCGGCGCTGCGCCACCAGCTCCTTGGCCTGCCGGATTTTCGACCATTCGCTGCCGTTCTGATAGATCGGCACAGTCGCCTGCAGACGGACACCATAGGTGTAATACCGGTCGGTCGGGACCTGCAGATCCTGCTGCACCTGGGCGACTCCGATCAGGTTGACCTGCGGCAGCAGATCGCCGACAGCGGTGTTGACGCTGTAGCTGGCGGCGGAAATGCGATACTGCGCCGACACCGCGCGCGGCCCCATGTCCATGGCGAGGTTGATCGCCTCTTCCTCGCTCACCGGCAGACCGCCGATCAGCGGCATCTCACCCAGCCGGCCCGGGCTCTGACCAATGGTGCGCTGGAACGCGGCCTCGGAGATGCGGATCTGCGTCTCGGCCTGCACCAGGTCGGCGCGCGCGCCCTCGAGCCGGGCTTCGGCCTGCGACACGTCGGTGATGGTGAGCTCGCCCACCCGGAAGCGCTCGCGTGTGGCGTCCAATTGCTGGATCAGCACCCGCACGTTGTTACGGCGGGCGTCGGCGATGGCGATGTTCTGCACCAGGTCGGCATAGGACGTGACCGCCGCCAGCAGCACGTTCTGTTCGGTATCGGCCAACGTCGCACGCTGTGCCTGGATATTGGCCTGGGCGGTCTTGGTTTCCGAGATCGTCTTGCCGCCGCGGAAGATCGGCTGGACCACCTGCAGGGTCGTGAACCGGCCATTCAGGAAGTAGAACGTCGGCGTCGTCCTGATCGGATAGGAGTCCAGCTCCAGCTTGTTGTACTCCAGCGACAGCGTGACCCTGGGCCGCCAGTTGGCGACCGCCTGGGCCAGACCCTCGTCGGTCTGGCGGAGCAGCGCGCGTCCGGCCAGCAGGTCCGGATTGCTGTTGTAGGTGGTGGACAGCGCCTCGATGAGGCTCTGCGCCTGGCCCTTCGGGGCCGTGCCCAGGCCGACCGCGAGCACGCACACTGCCGCTGCGCGCGCAAGCCTCAAGCTGGGCCGGATACGCATTGATCTACCCTCATTTGTGGCGGCAGCCTAGCACCTATGTTAACGCCATTCATAGTCTTAGAACTGACTCGTCCCCGGCGTCAGAAGGTGAATCGCGGCGGCGGCGCGAAGCCCGGCAGGGACGGCGTTCCGGCATCGAAAAGCGGCCGTCCAGAGGCCACGCCTCCTTCCTTTACGAAGAGCTGCGCTGTGCCGAGCGCTCCCGGCGCGCCCGCGACAATGGTCGCAAGCCGCCCGCCATCCACAAGCTGCTCGACGATCGCCGGCGGCACCTGCCGGACGGCACCTTCGATCAGGACGATGTCGTAGGGTCCCGAACCGGGAGCTCCCGCCTCCAGCGGCCCGACCTTCTGCTCGACGTTGGCGAGGCCGAGGTCCTTCGCCGACTGCTGGGCGGCGGCGGCAAGCGCAGGATCGCTCTCGACCGAGACCACGGCCTTCACCAGGCGTGCCAAAAGCGCCGCGCCGTACCCGCGACCCGAGGCGACCACCAGGGCGCGGTCGGTCTCGCGCGGCTGCAGCATCTGGATCAGCCGTGCCAGCACCATGGGTTCCATCAGGTAACGGCCGTTGCCGAGCGGCACGTCCTCGTCGGAATAGGCGACCGAGCGCAGGCCTTCGGGCAGGAAGCGCTCCCGTGGCAGGGTGCCGATCTCGGCCAGCAGCTGGGCATTGGTCACGCGGTTGGGCCGGAGCTGGCCTTCCACCATATTGCGGCGCGCGAGCGCGAAGTCCGTCATCCCCCGACCTCTAGATGTTGCGCAGTTTATATAGGCGGCCGCGCATAATAGCGTCAAAGGGCTCTAAGAGCGCATCCCGTCCGGCTGATTAGCCGGACGGGATGCGCCCTCTCGAACTGTCGAGGATCGGTGCCAGCGTTTCCCACTCGCTGGAGCCGCAAGCGGCTCCAGCGAGTGAGAATCGCCCTGGTCGCGGGTGCTTGCCCTTGTTGCAGGCCATCGGTATAGCAGCCGCCACTCCCTGTGCGGCCTGGTGGCAGAGTGGTGATGCAGCGGACTGCAAATCCGCGTATGCCGGTTCGATTCCGGCCCAGGCCTCCAAGGAGTTTCGCGACTTTGCGGCTCTTGCGTGGCTGGGGACGCTCTGTCAAAACACCGCGCCTTCGCACCGGCATACCGCACCGGCGCGGGTTCTTGATCCGGGGTAGCTCAGCGGTAGAGCAATCGGCTGTTAACCGATCGGTCGCCGGTTCGAATCCGGCCCCCGGAGCCAATTCTGGGCCGCTCTCGTTGCCAGAGGGCGGCCCTTTTTGCATTCGGAGCCGAGATGGCAACACGCGCCCTGCCCAATGAGACCGTCGAGTTGGTCGGCCACGAGGTCGCCTACCAGGGACGCTTCCGCATCAGCCGTTATCAGTTCCGCCACGGGCTCTACCAGGGCGGCCAGAGCGGCATCATCAAGCGTGAGGTGTTCGAGCGCGGTATGGCGGCGGCCGTCCTGCCCTACGACCCACGGCGCGACGAAGTCGTCCTGATCCGCCAGTTCCGCTCAGGCTCCTACGTCGCCGGTCGTCATCCATGGACCTGGGAGATCGTCGCCGGGATCATCGAGGACAATGAGTCGCCCGAGGAGCTGGCACGCCGCGAAGCGGTCGAGGAAGCGTCGCTCGAGGTTCGCGAGACGATCCCTATCCACGATGTGATCCTGAGCCCCGGCGCCTGCTCGGAAGGTTGCGTCATCTTCCTCGGCCATGTCGACACGACGAATGCCGGGGGAGTGTTCGGGCTGGAATCGGAAGGCGAGAATATCCTGGTCAAGGCTCTGCCCTTTGCCGAGGTGCGCACCATGCTGGAGCACGGCGAAATCGATAACGCCATCGCCGTGATCGCCCTGCAATGGCTGGCGTTGCATCGCGACGAGGTCCGCGCGCGCTGGCAATAATCCGGCGGGCACGATACCGTCCCGGCCCGGGGAAGCGCAGGGTCAGCGGAGCGAGCACGCCCATGGACGTCAGGTCGGGTTTCATCGATAGCATCGGCCATACGCCGTTGATCAAGCTGCGCGCGGCGTCCGAAGCGACGGGCTGCGAAATCTACGGCAAGGCCGAGTTCCTCAATCCCGGCGGCTCGGTGAAGGATCGTGCCGCGCTCGCGATCATCGAGGATGCCGAGAAGCGCGGGAAGCTGCGGCCAGGCGGCGTCATCGTCGAGGGCACCGCAGGCAACACCGGCATCGGCATCGCCCTGGTCGCGAACGCGCGTGGCTATCGGTCGGTGATCGTGATGCCCGAGACGCAGAGCCAGGAGAAGAAGGACATGCTGCGCCTCTGCGGCGCTGACCTCAGGCTCGTCCCCGCCGTGCCCTATGCCGATCCCGGCAACTACGTTCGTTATTCCGGCACGCTCGCCGAGGAGATGGCCAAGACCGAGCCCAACGGCGCGATCTGGGCCAACCAGTTCGACAACACCGCCAACCGCGATGGGCACTACCGCACGACCGGCCCCGAGATCTGGGACCAGACCAGCGGCAGGGTCGACGGCTTCACCTGCTCGGTCGGCAGCGGCGGCACGCTGGGAGGCGTGTCGCGCGCCCTCAAGGAACGCAATCCCAATATCAAGATCGCACTCGCCGATCCGATGGGCTCAGCGCTCTACAACTGGTTCGTGAAGGGCGAACTCAAGGCCGAAGGCACCTCGATCACCGAGGGCATCGCCAACGGCCGCATCACGGCCAATCTCGAGGGCACACCGCTCGACATGGCCTACCAGATCACCGATGAGGAAGCCCTGCCCGTGCTGTTCGACCTGATCGAGCACGAGGGCCTGGTGCTGGGTGGCTCGACCGCCATCAATATCGTGGGCGCCATGCGGCTGGCGCGCGATCTCGGCCCCGGCAAGACCGTGGTCACCATCCTGGCCGATGGCGGCCAGCGCTATCAGTCCAAGCTCTTCAACCCGGCCTTCCTGCGAGAAAAGAACCTGCCACTGCCGCGCTGGATGAAGTAGCACCATGCAGGCCGGCGCGATCGACGTGGCGGCCCTCGATGCCGCGGATCCGTTGCGCGCCATGCGCGAACTGTTCCATCTGCCCGAGGGCGTGATCTACCTCGACGGCAACTCGCTCGGCCCGCCGCCAAAGGCTGCCTTTGCCGCGCTCGAGCGGGCCGCGCGGCGGGAATGGGGCGATGGGTTGATCCGCAGCTGGAATGCCGCTGGTTGGTGGACCCTCACCGACACGCTGGGCGACCGCATCGGCCGGCTGATCGGGGCAGCGGCCGGCGAGACGGTTGTCTCCGATTCGACCTCGATCAATGTCTACAAGGCACTACACGCTGCGCTGGCGCTGCGTCCCGGCCGCAAGACGATCCTCGCCGAACGCGACAGCTTCCCGACAGATCTCTACATTGCCGAAGGTGTAGCCCAGTCGTGCCCCGGTATGGCGCTGCGTCTTGCCGCCGACGATGTGCCACTCGAGGCCATGATCGATGAGGGCACGGCCGTCGTGCTGATCAATCACGTCAACTACCGAACCGGTGAATTGCGCAACATGGCCGATCTCACGGCGCGCGCTCACCTCGCCGGCGCGATCGTCGTCTGGGATCTCTGCCACAGCGCCGGTGTCGTCCCGATCGACCTCGATGGCGCGGGCGCCGATTTCGCGATCGGCTGCACCTACAAGTATCTGAATGGCGGTCCCGGGGCACCGGCTTTCATCTTCGCCGCCCGCCGCCATCACGACCAGCTGGTGCAGCCCCTCTCCGGCTGGTGGACCCATGCTCAACCCTTCGCCATGGAAAGCGGCTATCGTCCCGTGTCCGGTATCCGGCGGCTGCTGTGCGGGACCCAGCCGATCCTGTCGCTGCGAGCCCTCGAGGCCGCGCTCGATCTCCTCGACGGCGTCGATGTCGCCACAATTCGCGCCAAGAGCCTGGCGCTCACGCGCCTGTTCATGGATCTCGTCGATCCGCTTTGCCGCGAATTCGGCATGCATATCGTGACGCCACGAGCCGACGCCAAGCGCGGCGGCCAGGTGGCCATCGCCTATGCTCATGCCTACCCGGTCGTACAGGCGTTAATCGCGCGCGGAGTGATTGGCGATTTCCGCGCGCCCGACATCATGCGTTTCGGCTTTGCGCCGCTCTATCTCAGCCATCGCGACGTCGCCGACGCCGCGTCGGCCCTGCGCGAGGTAGTCATCAGCGGGGCCTGGCGCGACGAAAAATTCTCCGCTCGGACGTTGGTCACATGAGTCGCGTCGTTGTCTGCGGCAGTCTCAACATGGACGTCGTCGTGCAAAGCAAGCGGCGACCCGTCACGGGCGAGACGCTGCTCGGTGCCACGGTGTCATTCCTGCCCGGCGGCAAGGGCCTCAACCAGGCCGTCGCCGCCGCGCGGCTCGGTGTGCCAACGGCCATGGTCGGCGCAGTCGGCAACGACGCGTTCGCCAATAGCCTGCGCGGCTTCCTGGCCGACTGCGATATCGACAGCTCCGGCGTGCGCGAGATCGACGGCCCGGCGACCGGCGTCGCGATCATCCAGGTGGCGAACCAGGACAACGCCATCACGGTGGCATCGGGTGCCAACCTGCATTTTGCGCACAAGATGGTCCGCCAGCAGCCGCAGCCGGACGAGGTGTGGGTGGCCCAATTCGAAACGCCGATCGCCGAGACCCAGGCCGTGCTGAAGCGCGCCCGGGCCGCCGGTGCACGCACGGTGCTGAACCTCGCTCCGTTCCTGCCCTACCCAGCGAGCCTCATGCGAAATGTCGATGTCGCCGTGCTGAACGAGATCGAGCTTGGCCAGGCGACAGGCACACGGATCCGTGCCACCAGCTCACGGCGACTGGTGACGGCGGCCTGCGCAAAGCTGCGTGCCCAGGGCGCACGCGCGGTCGTCGCGACATTGGGAGCGCGCGGTGCCGTTGTCGTGACCGCCGACGGGGTCACCGAGGTTCCCGCCTTCAAGGCCAAGGTCGTCGACACGACGGGCGCCGGCGATTGCTTCGTCGGCGCGCTGGCCGCACGCATGGCTGAGGGCGCGACACCGCAGGATGCGGCGCACTACGCCAGTGCGGCGGCGTCCTGTTCCGTCGAGCGGTTGGGCGCTGCGCCGTCGATGCCTACGGCGCGGGACGTTGCGGCGCGACTGGCGAGGGCCTAAATCCCCTCCCATGGTCGAAGAGCTCTTCAGGCAGGACGCCTATCTCAAGGAAGCCGACGCCACCGTGACAGCGCTGGACGAGCGCGGGGTGCGGCTCGATCGGACGATCTTCTATCCGACAGGCGGCGGGCAGCCGGGCGACAGCGGATTGCTGCGCTGGGATGGCGGCGAAGCGAAGATCGTCGATTCGGTGAAAGCTGACGGCGGCGACGTGCTGCACGTCCTTGCCCCCGACTCCCCGCGTCCGGCTGTCGGCGCCAAAGTCCGCACTGTCCTCGACTGGGACCGGCGCTACCGTCACATGCGCATGCACACTGCGCTTCACGTCATGTCGGCCGTGATCAAGGGCAACGTGACAGGCGGCCAGGTCAACGCCGACAAGAGCCGGCTCGACTTCAATCTGGAAGGCGATGTCCCCACCAAGGAGTGGGTGACCGAAGAGATCAACAAGATCCTGGCCGTCGACCGCCCGGTGACGCCGCAATGGGTGACCGACGAGGAGCTGAACGCTCGCCCCGAGCTGGTCAAGACCATGAGTGTGCGCCCGCCCATGGGCGCCGGCCGCGTGCGCCTGCTGTCGATCGAAGGCGTCGATCTCCAGGCCTGCGGCGGCACGCACGTCGCGCAAACCGCGGAGATCGGCCGCGTCGAGTGCACCAAGATCGAGAACAAGGGGAAGATGAACCGGCGGTTCATCATTTCGTTGGTGTAGGCGTTTACCTCATCCTGAGGAGCGCCTGCAGGGCGCGTCTCGAAGGATGGGAACCAGTCATGTTGTTGCCACCCTTCGAGACGCATCGCTGCGCGATGCTCCTCAGGGTGAGGCGGAAGGGAAAGAGGAAACGCGAATGGAATACGCAAGACCCGACGGGCTGGTCAGCACCGACTGGCTCGCCGCCCGCCTCGATGCGCCGGACGTGCGCGTCGTCGACGGCTCGTTCTACCTGCCGACCGCCAAACGCGATCCCAGGAGCGAGTTCGTCCACCAGCACATACCGGGAGCGGTATTCTTCGACATCGACGAGATCGCCGACACGTCGAGCTCCCTGCCCCACATGCTGCCGTCGCCGGAGAAGTTCTCGGCACGGGTGCGCAAGCTCGGCCTGGGCGACGGCAGCAAGATCGTCGTCTACGACACCACGCCGATGACCGGCGCCTGCCGCGTGTGGTGGATGTTCCGCACCATGGGCCACAAGGATGTCTCGGTGCTGGACGGCGGCCTGCCCAAGTGGATGGCCGAGGGCAAGCCCGTCACCGACGATCCGACGCCGCCGCGCGATCGTCACTTCACCGCGCGCCTCAACAACACGCTGGTCCGCTCGGTCGACGACGTGCTGGGCCTGATCAACAGCAAGCGCGAGCAGATCGTCGATGCACGCGCCGCCAACCGCTTCCGCGGCGAGGTGCCCGAGCCGCGCGCCGGCTTGCGCGTCGGCCACATGCCGGGCGCCTACAATCTTCCCTACAATGAGCTGCTCGATCCCAAGACCGGCACCATGCTGCCGGCCGACAAGCTCGCCGCTCGCATCGCGGCCTCGGGCATCGACCCGACCAAGAAGGTGACGGCAAGCTGCGGTTCGGGTGTCACGGCCTGCGTCGTGGCCCTTGGCCTCTACCTCACGGGCGCTCCGGAAGCCGCCGTCTACGACGGCTCGTGGACCGAATGGGGCGGCCGTGCCGACACGCCAATCGTCACCGGCGCCTGAGCTCTTCGCCCACCAGCCGGCGCCGCGCGCCGACGGCCGGCTGCCGATCACCATCACGCATCTCGCAATGGAGCGAGCCGACTGGACAAAGCGCGGCCGTTTGCCGGACCTCGACCTGCCGATCGAGCAAGTCGTCGCTCCTACCGCCGCTTTCTACCGCGAGCTTTATGATCGCGTTGGGCGTCCCTGGCTGTGGTACGAGCGACGCCTGCTGAGCGATGCCGCCCTGCAGTCCTTGCTCGACGACGCCGATCATGAGCTGCATGTCGCCCGTCACGACGGCGACCTGGTCGGCTATTTCGAGTTGGGCGGCAACGAGCTGGCCTTCTTCGGCCTCACGCTCGATTACATCGGCCGGCGCATCGGCCCCTGGCTGCTCGACCGCGCCATCGAGCGTGCCTTCGGGCGCGGCGTCACCCGACTGGTTCTAAACACGAACACGCTCGACCATCCGCGCGCGCTCGACACTTATCGCAAGGCTGGCTTTCACCCGGTGCGCAGCGAAAGCAAGGAATTACGCGATCCCCGCGTACTGTGGCCCGATCTCTACCGCTGGCCGCCTAAGTGACGGCTGTGCCATAGTGAGGTTCATGACCTCAAAGAAAATTTATACCAGGCCCGATACCGTTCTGGCCGTCGCCGGCCGCGATCCCGCCAACAACTTCGGCATCGTCAATCCGCCGGTCTACCACGCCTCGACGATCCTCTCCCCGACCATGGAGAAGTTCGAGAATCGCGTGCCGTTCGAGGGCTTCGGTTACGGCCGCAACGGCACGCCGACGCAGAAGGCGCTGGAGGACGCCGTCGCCGCCATCGAAGGCGCTCACCGCTCGATCGCCGTGCAGTCCGGCCTCGCCGCCGTCACCGGCGCGATCGTGGGCTTCCTGAAGACCGGCGACCACATGCTGCTGACCGACAACGCCTACGGGCCGGCGCGACGCTTCGCCAACACCACGCTGAAGAACTTCGGCGTCGAGACCACGTTCTTCGATCCCATGATCGGCAAGGACATCGAGAAGCTGATCAAGCCCAACACCAAGGTCGTCTATCTCGAGGCGCCGGGCTCGCAGACCTTCGAGGTACAGGACGTTGACGCCATCGCCAGCGTCGCCAAGAAGCATGGCGCCACCGTGATGATCGACAACACCTGGGCCACGCCGCTCTATTTCAAGCCGTTCGACCATGGCTGCGATCTGTCGATCCACGCCGGCACCAAGTACATCGTCGGCCACTCCGACGCGATGATGGGCATCATCGGCTGCGCCACACGCCAGATGTTCGAGGTCGCCAAGACGGCGTGCCAGAATTTCGGCTTCCATGCCGCGCCCGACGATTGCTACCTGGCCCTGCGCGGCCTGCGCACCATGGCTGTGCGCTTGCGCCATCACGAGAAGAGCGGCGTCGAGATCGCGCACTGGCTGAAAGGCCGCCCCGAGGTCGACAAGGTCTTGCATCCCGCGCTGCCCGACTGCCCCGGCCACGAGAACTGGAAGAAGTTGTTCAAGGGCTCGTCCGGCTTGTTCTCGTTCACCCTGCGCGACGGTTTCAGTCGCAACGCGCTTGCCGCCATGCTCGACGGCATGGACATCTTCGGCATGGGCGCAAGCTGGGGCGGCTATGAGAGCCTGATGATCCCGGCCCATCCCGACAACTATCGCACCGCCGTGCCGTGGCCGAAGAACAAGCAGATCCTGCGCGTCCATATCGGCCTGGAGGATGTCGAGGACCTCAAGACCGACCTCGCCGAAGGCTTCGACCGACTGAACCGGGCGCACAACGCCTGATCCCGTGACGATCCGCGCATGACAGGCGAGCCCAGCGACCGCTACCGCATCCTCGCGGGTCCGGGCTCGCCCTACTCCCACAAGGTCCGGGCGGTGATGCGTTATCGGCGCATTCCGCATGACTGGGTGATTGTGCTGGGCGGTTGGGACGGCACGGGCCAGACTGAAAAGCTCAACCATCTGCACAAGACTCAGCTGCCGATCGTGCTGTTCCCCGACGGCACGCCGTGGACTGATTCGACGCCACTCATCCACGAGCTCGAATTCCGGCATGAAGGCCGTTCGGTGCTGCCGCCCTCGGCCGGCGAACGCTTCCTCGCCCGCCTGATCGAGGACTTCGCCGACGAGTGGCTGCCCTTGCCGCTGATGGCCTTCCGCTGGACGTCCGACGAAGACGTGACGTTTTGTGCCCGCCGCCAGATGCACGGCTGGCTGGGCGCGGTCAGCGAGGACGAACTCGCGGCCGGCATGGCCCGCTTCACCGCCCGCCAGCAGAAGGTGCGCACCGCATTGGGCGCCGGCAATCCCGCGGCCACCGATATGTTCCATCGGCAGTACCTCGAGCTGCTCGAAGCGCTGGAACGTGGGCTCTCGCAGCAGCTATTCCTGTTCGGCAACCGGCCGTCGATCGCCGACTTCGGGCTCTACGGCATGCTCTCCCAGTTCGTCGTCGATCCCACGGCAGCACGTATCCTGCGCCAGCATGCCGTGCGTCTGTTCCAGTGGACGCAGTACATGGACGACCTGTCGGGACACGACGGCAACTGGTCGACCGACCGGGAACCCGGCGAAACGGCACGCGCCCTGGTGAAGCTCGCGGGTCGCACGCTGCTGCCGATGATGGTGGCCGTCAGTACGGCCGTTGCCGAGGGCAAGCCGGTTGCCGTCTATCCGGTCGATGGCGTGCAGATCAGCAGCGTTGCCCGGCCCTATCCAGCCCGCTGCTGGCTCTGGCTGAAGCAGATGTTCGCCGCATTGCCGTACGGCGAGCGCCAGGTCCTGAGGCCGCTGCTCGAGGAAGCAGGCTTCTGGAATGCTCTCGCCTTTGCGCCCGGCGAGGCCGAGCGCGTCCCCACCTTTGCGATGACCTGAACCGCCGCCGTTTCAGTCGACGTCGTGCGGGAAGACGTGATTGCCGTCGGGACCGAGAGGCAGTGGCCGCACCGACAGCACCGCCGCCAATGGCAGCGGCCCATAGAGATGCGGAAACAAATCGCCATCACGCGACGGCTCGTACTTCAGCGCTTCGCCGAGGCTCGGCCCGTCAGCCGCCACGAGCACGAGATCGGCCTGGCCTTCGAAGTACAGCTTGGCCGTGCGCCTTGCCTGCGGTCCGGTGGACAGGTGAATGAACCCGTCGTTGAGATCTATTCCGGCGCCGGCAAAGCCACCGTTGGCTTCTGCGGCTCGCCACAGATCAGCGGCAACAATCTTGTAGACGGTCGTCATCAGGAAGCACTTCAGGTGCGCCGACAGTCGGCGCACGTCCCCGTCACTTCCAATGTCATGTCGCGCGCCGTGAAGCCGCGCCGGCTGGCGCTCGAGGCGATCGAAGCGGCGAGCCCGTCGCTCTGCAGCTCCTCGGCATTGCCGCAATCGCCGCAGATCAGGAAGAAGCCGCGATGCGCCTCGCCGGGATGGCTGCAGCCCACGAAGGCGTTCATGCGCTCAATGCGATGGATCAGCCCATTGTCGATCAGGAAATCGAGCGCCCGGTAGACGGTCGGCGGCGCCGAGCCGAGATCCTCGGTGCGCAGCTGGTCAAGCAAGGCGTAGGCGCCGACCGGCTTGTGGCTCGACCAGACGAGCTCGAGCACGCGGCGGCGCAGCGGCGTGAACCGCAGGTCCTTCGCCGCACAGAGCTTCTCGGCCGCGGCCAGCGCGTCCTCGATGCAGTGGCGGTGATCGTGATTGTGCGCCTGGGCTTTGGCGGTTTTCTTCACTCGGGTCCCGATTTGCCAAGCTGGTGGAGGGCGATTATACGCGCCGTTCCTCTCGCAGGCCAAGGCTCGCACCCATGTCCAGCAACAGCGCGGTTTCCACAACGTATCCGCCGGCCGCCATCGACCAGGCGATCGCGGCCATCCAGTTCGACGCCCAGGGCCTGGTTCCCGCCATCGCCCAGCAGCACGATACCGGCGAAGTCCTGATGATGGCCTGGATGGATCGCGACGCCGTCGCAGAGACCATGCGCACAGGCCGCGTCTGCTACTGGTCGCGGTCGCGCAAGGCGCCGTGGCGCAAGGGCGATACGTCGGGCCACATCCAGACCCTGGTCGATCTCCGGATCGACTGCGACGGAGACACGCTGCTGGTGCTGGTCGACCAGACGGGCGTCGCCTGCCATACCGGACGTCACAACTGCTTCTTTCGCGCCATTCGCGACGGCGCGCTGGAGACCATCGCCCCGGTGATGATCGAGATGGACAAGATCGGGAAGGACCAAGGTTGAACAAAAACAACAGCGTACTTGCGCGGCGCTCCCTCCTCCTCGCCACGCTCATCCTGCCTGCCGGCGCCTGCACAACGTCGGATCTGTTCGGAAGCAACAAGCCTCGCTACACGCTGTCGCCACGCGGCGACCGGCTGGTGCTTTGGATTCAGAAGAGCGGCCGGGACAGCATGCTGGCGCCCGAGGCGCCGGCGCTGATGGGCATCACCAACCAGGCTGGCAACCATGACATCCCGGTGCGCCAGATCGCCCAGGAGGACGACAACGATCGTTTCGTTGTGAGTCTCACCAACATCCGCAAGATCCACGACCTGATCTTCATGCGCCGCCAGGGCGACGTGTTGTTGATGCATCTCAGCGATACCAAATTCGAGCGGCTGGCGAGCGTGCGCTATCCGCGTAACGGCAAGCCTTCGCTGATCACCGACACCGCCTTTGCCGAAAGCGATTTCCAGCAGCAGATCGCTTTTTGGTTCAGGGCGATGCCCGGCCGGTAGTATTGTGACGGCGAGATGACAGTCGCCGTCGCCCCCTCTGTTTCGCCTCGTCGGACGTTGACCGTCTGCGGCGGTGCGCATGCGCTGCATGACGGCTTCACCGACCTTCTGAACGTCCTTTATCCGCTGCTGCAGGCCCAGTTCGGCCTGAGCTACGCCGCGATCGGCGCGTTCAAGACCGTCTATTCCGGCGGCATGGCGGTCGGTCAGATCCCGTCGGGCAAGCTCGCCGTGCGCTTCGGCGGTGTCCGCGTGCTGGCGATCGGCACGGCCTTGATCGCCGTCGGCTACGGACTGGCCGGCCTCACCGGGTCGATCTACGGCGTCGTCATCGGTCTCTTGCTGACGGGCCTGGGCGGCAGCACGCAGCATCCCATCGGCTCGAGCCTGGTGTCGGCGGCATACTCCGGCCTGCGCTCGCGCACGGCGCTCGGCACCTACAATTTCACCGGCGACCTCGGCAAGATGGCACTGCCCGCGGTGTTTGCGGTGATCGCCGCCGCGTTAGGGTGGCAGCAGGCCTTGATCGTGGTCGCGGCGTTCGCGGTGGCGGGCGCCGGCGTGATCCTCGCCACGCTGAAACCCGTGCCGCTGCACGACAAGGGCGATGCGCCCAGGTCCGCCATGGCCGGGCAGGACCGGCCATGGGCTTATTGGCTGCTGTTCTCGATCCACATCGCCGACGATCTCGTGAGGACAGGCTTCCTGATCTTCCTGCCGTTCCTGTTGCGCGACAAAGGCGCGGACATTCCGACCATCGGCCTTGGCCTGTCGCTGCTGTTCGCGGGCGGCGCGGCGGGCAAGCTGGTGATGGGCTGGGTGGGCGAGAAGCTCGGCGTGGTACCATCGGTGATCCTGACCGAGGTGGCGACGACCGTCCTGATCCTGCTGTTGCTGCCGGTCGCCCTGCCGCTCGCGCTGGTGCTGCTGCCGGCGGTCGGGCTGATGCTGAACGGCACCTCGTCGGTGCTCTATGGCACGATCCCCGAGTTCGTCAGTCCCGAGAAGCGCACGCACGCCTTCGCGGTCTTCTATACCGGCGGCTCGGTCGCCGGCGCGACGGGCCCACTGATCTCGGGTTTCGTCGGCGATGCCGTCGGCCTGCCGATTGCGCTCACCATCGTGGCCTGCATCGCGCTGACGACGGTGCCGATGGTGTGGGCGCTGAGACCGGCGTTTCGCTAGCTAGTCAGGGCGACACTATTGCCCGTTCCACACCGGTCCCATGGGCTTCAGCTTGATGCCCTTGCGCAGGTGCTTGTAGGGCATCTCCATCGGATCGGTGATATGCGCACCGGGTGACTGCACCACCAAGATGGTCTCGGCGATGGGCTGGAAGTCGGCGCGGAAATGCACCGTCGATTTCAGGCCGAGGATCGGCACCTTGGAAGGCTCGACGCCGACATGGCGGAACATCTCCTGGTCGGCGGCCTGGATGCGCTTGCTGGCGAGCACCGCGGAGACGCCGCTTGCCTCATCGGTGACCAGGGCCATCGGCCCGATCTGGAACCGGGCGCCGCCGTAGAACGGTCCGGTGCCCATGAACTTGCCGTCGCCCACCTTCACGACGCGCCAGTCGGCGACGACCGGCTTCTCGCCGGCATAGCCGACGACCGCACCGATGCCGCGGTGCATGACGTTGCCCTCGCCGGTCGCGACGGCGGCCTTGGCCGCATCTTCGTCGACGATCATGCCGATCACGGCGCCCTTGGCCTTGTGACGCATCAGGGCGGCCAACAGGCCGACAGTATCAGAGGTGCCGCCGGCGCCGGGATTGTCCTGCACGTCGGCGAGCACGATCGGCTTCGTCGCGTTCTTTGACAGCTCAATGGCGCGCCGCGCCGCGGCGTCGGGGTCGAGCAGTTCACCGTCGAAGGCGCGCTCCTGCGCCTTCACCGTATGGGCGAGCTTGTCAGCCGCCGCTTCGACGGCTTCCTTGTCGTGGCCATAGACCACCAGCGCCGGGCCGCACTGGGCGATGTCGGCCGGCGGGAAGCCGGGCGTGTGGGTGACGCTGACGATGCCCTGGTTGTGGCTCTTCTCGCCGGACTCGAGCTCGCCCACCAGGTCGAAGATGGCCTTGGCCGGCTCGATGAAGGTGCACTGCCAGACCAGCGGGATCAGGAAGTCGAGCTGGCGATAGGCGCGATAGACCGGGCGCTTCTCCTTGAGCAGCCGGTCCAGAAGCTCGGCAGCGCGCTTGCCGGTGACCGCCATGTCGATGTGCGGATAGGTGCGATAGCCGACCAGCGCGGTGGCCAGGCTCGCCATGTCGGGCGTGAGGTTGGCGTGATAGTCGAGGCTCGCCACGATCGGCATCGTGCCGCCCACGATCTTGCGGATGCGCTTCAGCAGCTCGCCTTCGCCATCCTCGGTGTTCTCCGCCACCATGGCGCCGTGCAGGTCGAGGTAGATCGCGTCGAACGGCCCGAACTTGCGGATGTCCTCGTCGAACAGCGCCCACATCTTCTCGTAGGCGTCCTCGGTGACGTAGGAGGCCGGCGCCGCGGCCGCCCAGGCGAGCGGCACGACCTCATGGCCGAGCTCGGCCAGCCGCTTGACCGCGCCCGAGATCGGGATGTTGAAGCCTTCGACACCCGAGATCATCTCCGACCCGCGCAGCAGCGGTGGCCAGGCATCGGCGCGCACGAACTCCTCCCAGGTCGCCTGCTGGGGCGCGAAGGTATTGGTCTCGTGCTGAAATCCGCCCACAGCGATACGCGCCATACAACGATTCTCCTTTTTTTTCCGGAAGCGCGCCACTCCAGTGGCGCCTCATGTACTGTCTCAAACCCGATGAGCGGCACTGGAGTGCCGCGCTCCCGGCAATGAGAGGCCCACGGTGCCTTTATTTCTTCCCCGTCGCGTCCTCGATCGACTTCAGGAGGACCGGCCAATATTCCTTGCCGTGTCCCAATTCGACGGCGTGTTCCATCAGTTCGCGCACGACGTCGGCACCGAGCGCCGGCACGCCGACCTCCTCGGCCATCTGGATGGCATAGCCGAGATCCTTCATGGCGTACTCCGTCGAGAAGGCACGTTCCGGGAAGACCCCCGGCAGCATCGCCTTCATGCCGTGGTTGCGCAGCGCGAAGGAATCGGCCGAGCCCTTGGTCAGAGTCTCGAACAGCACCTTGCCGTCGACACCGTGGCCGCGCGCGATCGCCAGTGCTTCGGCGAGCGCCACGCCGGTCTGGAACAGGATCATGTTGTTCAGGATCTTGACCGCCTGGCCGCTGCCCGCCTCGCCGCAGTAGGTGACCTCGCTCGCCATGCAGCGCAGCAGCGGCTCGATGCGCGAGAAGCACTCCCTGGTGCCGCCGACCATGATCGACAGCGTACCGTCGATGGCGGCCTGGCGCGTGCGCGCCACTGGCGCATCCGCGAAGGCCGACGCATGGCCCTCGAACTCGGCATAGAGCCGGCGCGCCAGGCTGACCGGTGCTGTGCTGAGGTCGATCACGGTCCAACCAAGCGTGGACTTGGCGACCAGGCCATCAGGGCCGAAGCAGACCTGCTCGACCTCCTTCCCGCCAGGCAGCGAGAGCATGATGGTGCGGCACTCCGCGGCGATCTCGTCGATCGAGGCGCTCTTCACGCCGTCGGCCGCCAGCCGCTGGAGCGGAGCGCTGTCGCGGTCGGCGGCCAGCACTTCCCGGCCGCTCTTGCGGGCGAGATTGCGGCACATCGGCTCGCCCATGGTGCCGACGCCGATGAATCCGATCTTGTCCGTCATGTCAGTCCACGATGAAGAGTTTGGCGCCGTGTTCGGTGCGCGAGCGATGGGCAAGATCGCCGTCGGCGACCTGGTAGCTCTGGCCGGGCTTCAGGATCACGGTGCGGCCGTCAGCCAGCTCGGTGTGCAATTCGCCGTCCAGCACCAGCAGCACGTGCCCCTTCTGGCACCAGTGGTCGGCGAGATAGCCCGGGGTGTATTCCACCATGCGCACCCGGATGTTGTTGAAGGTTCGCGTGCGCCAGTAGGCCTTGCCGGTCTCCCCGGCATGCTCGGTGCGCTCCACGCCTTCCCAGTCGGTCGTGCCGAACGGTATGTCGAACATCAGCATGGGCGGGCTTTTAGCATAGTTTGCGCCTGCGGGTAGGCGGTCTGGACCGTCAGCCCCAACTCTCCAGCGCCCGCCTCAGGGTCTCCGGCCCGCGATAGAGCATGGCGCGCCAGCCGCAGGCGCGGGCGGCATCGACATTGGCCGCGACGTCATCGACGAACAGGATCGCCTGCGCCGCCGTCACGCCCATGCGCGCCTGGGCGTTGGTGAAGAAGACGCGCTCAGGCTTGCAGACGCCGAGGGCCGCCGAATAGATGATCTCGTCGAAATGCACGCCCAGCCCCGCCTGCTCGCGCAGGTAGGCGATGCGATGGTGCTCCTGGTTGGAGGCGGTGAAGCAGCGGCCGCCGGTCCGCTGCCGCCAGGCGTCGGCCTGGGCCAGCACGTCGCGGTCGATCACGGCGTCCTTGGCGAACCAGTAGGCAACGAACTCCTCCAGCCGGTCGGCCAGGCCTTTGGTCTCAAGCCACGGGTGCAGCGCGGCGTAGAGATCGAGACGCCCGCGCAGCACTTCCTTGAAGTCACGCCTGAAGAAGTCGCGCGCCATCTCGTCGTGGTCGAAGCCCCAGTCGGCCTGCAGGCTGGCGTACCAGGGCTGTGGCGAGCCGGGCTGGGCCAGAGAGACGACGCCATCGATGTCGAGGACGAGGACGGGGCTGGAACTCATGCCCAGCCATGCTACAGCAGCCGGCCATCGCCGAGGACCCTTCCTTTGCAGCTGCTGGTTCCCACCCTGGACCGTCTCGCGGCCTATGCCGACGCGCTCCGCCGCGGCTGGTCGCCCGACAATGTGCGGCTGGAGGAGGCCGCACGCGAGGAGCTCGAGTTCATCGCCGACGATCCGGCGGGCTTCATCAGCCGCCTCGATGACCGTGAGGCCAAGGGCGGGCCGATCACGCTGCCCGACGGTTCGCAGGTCTCCCGCCTGCCCGGCTACCGGCGCTGGATATGGGACGACGGTTTCTGCGGCTCGATCAATTTTCGCTGGCAGCCCGGCACGACCGCGCTGCCGCCCCTTTGCCTGGGCCATATCGGTTACGCCGTCGTGCCGTGGCGGCGAGGGCACGGCTACGCCACCCGGGCGTTGGCGATGCTGCTGCCGGAGGCGGCCAAGGAAGGGCTCGACTATGTCGAGCTCACCACCGACCTCGATAATCTGCCGTCGCAGAGGGTCATCACCAACAATGGCGGCATCCTGGTCGAGCGCTTCACCAAGGATCCGGTCTACGGCGAAGTCGAGGCGCTGCTCTGGCGCATTCCACTCAAGCGCTAAGCGGCTCGCCGCCGGCACGTACGACGGCCTCGACCATCGCCGACAGCGCGGCCAGGCCGCGCGCCTTGAGCGCGCGCGGCGAATCCTTCTCGCCGAGCTGGCCTTCCAGGACCAGGGTGATGAAGCCGTGCACGGAGGCCCAGGCGAAGTCGACCATGCGCTCCTTCACCTCCGCACTGGCGCGGGGGATGGCGGCCTCGACCGCCTCGCGATGCAGGTGGTAGGCGGATTTGGCGGCCTGGGCCAGCGCCGGCGTCTCGAAGCGGTTGGCCTCGCGGCTGAACATCAGCTGGAACAGCACGGGATTGGCGGCGGCGAAGGCCATGTAGCCGACGCCCTGACCGACGAGCCGTGCCGCGGGATCCTGGCCCGAGCGGCGGGCCTCGGCCGTCATCGCCGCCGTCAGCTCGTGGTAGCCCAAGGTCGCGATCTCGGCCAGCAGGTCGTCGATCGAAGCGAAGTGGTGGGCCGGGGCGGCATGGGAGACGGCTGCGCGGCGGGCGCATTCGCGCAACGTGAAGCCGCGCAAGCCCTTCTCCTCGAGGAGCTTGCGGCCCGCCACCACCAGCGCTTCGCGCAATTCCCCGTGGTGATAAGGCTTCGCGGTCTTCACCCGTGCCATGAGCCCATCCGCTCATTGTCCCCTGTGAGTGTCAAGCGATCACGCTGAGACTTGTCATTGTCAAGATTAACGGGTAGATTATCTTGTCATCGACAAGATTGGAGCTCGCCATGCCGAACGATGCGCCTCTCCCCGCCCCCAGCCGCCGCCGTATCCTCGGATCCACCACTCTCGGCGCCGTCGCCGGCTTGATCACGGGCCTCGCTGCCGGCGTCGTGCTAGCCACCCCGCGGAAGTCACCGCCGATTCCGCCCCGGCCAGGCCGACGCCGCTTCGAGGGCAAGGTTGTCGCCATCACCGGCGCCACCTCGGGCATCGGGAGGGCGGCCGCGCTGGCCTTCGCGGCCGAGGGTGGCAAGGTCGCGTTCTGCGGTCGCCGCGAAGCCCTCGGCCACGAGGTCGAGCGCGAGATCAAGGCGGCCGGTGGCGATGGCTTCTACATCAAGGTCGACGTGTTGGTCGAGGACGAGGTCCGCGCCTTCGTCGACCGCACCGTTGAGGCTTATGGCGGGCTGAACGTCGCCTTCAACAATGCCGGCATCACCATCGAGAAGCCGCTCCACGAATACACCGCCGACGAATGGGACCGCGTCAACAACACCAACCTGCGGGGCGTGTTCCTCGCCATGAAATACCAGATCCCGCACATGCTGAAGGCAGGCGGCGGCACCATCGTCGTCACCTCCTCGTCCAATGCCCTTGCGACCCAGGCCAAGCGCTCGGCCTACACGGCGAGCAAGCGCGCCCTGGTCGGCCTGGTGCAGGCGGCCGCCCTCGACTACGCCCAGCAGGGCATCCGCGTGAACACCCTCATTCCCGGCACTACCGACACGCCGTTCCTGCGCAAGGCCGCCGGCATGGAGAACATGCCGGACGCGGTCTGGCGCGTCGGCCTGAACCAGTGGGTCAAGAACAACGTGCCGGGCATCGGCCGGCTCGCGACGCCGGAGGAGGTCGCCTCCCTCGCCCTGGCACTGGCGTCGGACGAGCACCCCTTCATGACCGGTGCGCAGATCGTGATCGACGGCGGCAAGACGGCAAAAGCCGGCTGACTTCCGCTTTCTCCTGTGGCTTGGTCGACGCCAACCACAGGAGGAAGCCGATGATATTCGAAAGCTGGGCCGCTTTCGCCGCCGCCTCGGCGGTGCTGCTGATCATCCCCGGCCCGACCGTGCTGCTGGTCGTTTCGTATGCTCTGGGCCAGGGCTGGCGCACGGCGCTGCCGATGGCGGTCGGCGTGGCGCTGGGCGACTTCACGGCCATGACGCTTTCCATGCTGGGCCTGGGAGCGTTGCTTGCCGCGTCGGCGACGCTGTTCACCGTCCTGAAATGGGTCGGTGCCGCCTATCTGATCTATCTCGGCATCAAGCTCTGGCGCGCCGGCAGCACCCTCCACGCCGCGCCGCGCACCGACGCGGTCTCGGCGGCCAAGATGCTGGGCCATGCCTGGCTGGTGACGGCGCTCAATCCCAAGAGCATAACCTTCTTCGTGGCCTTCCTGCCGGCCTTCCTCGATCCCCACGCCGACTTCGTGACCCAGATGATCGTGTTCGAGACGACGTTCCTGGTGCTGGCCTTCGCCAACGCCTTTGGCTACGCGCTGGTCGCCTCGCGAGCGCGCGGCTTCGTGTCCAATCCGCGCGCCATCGGCGTTGTCAACAAGCTGGGCGGTGGGCTGCTGATCGGCGCCGGCGCCGCCACCGTGACCTTCGCCGGCTCGCGGAGCTGAATGGAGATCGTCGACTTCGCCGGGCTCGCGCCGGCCCAGCATGCCCGCGCCGCCACGATCCTGCGCGACGCCCTGGCCCATGTGCCATCGGGCTACAACGCCCCCCCCGGGCGATGAGGAAGCCGAGGTCGCGCGGCGCTGCGCAGACGCCGACTGGCTGGGCCATGCCGCCCTCGAGGGCGAACGGCTGGTAGGCTGGATCGGCGCGATCCGAACCTACAGCCATCGCTGGGAGATCCATCCGCTGGTCGTGGCGCCGGACTGCCAACGCCGCGGTGTCGGCGCGGCGCTAGTGGCGGCACTCGAGGCGCGCGCCCGCAGCGAAGGCGCATGCTGCTGGCCAAGCGGCTTACGACCAGCCGATCTTCTCCTTGAGGAACCTGTAGCCCAGCGCCGAGAAGCCAGCGCGTTCCTTGTTGTCCTTGCCGTAGCCGTGGCCGCCCGCGGCAGGCTCGTAGAAGTAGACCTGGTCGTAACCCATGGCCTGCAGCTTGGCGGTCATCTTGCGCGCATGCCCCGGATGCACGCGGTCGTCGCGGCGCGTCGTTGCGATCAGGATCGGCGGATAGGCCTGGCCGGGCACGGCCTGGTGATAGGCCGAGTAGGTCTTCAGCCAGGCCCATTCCTCCGCCTTGTCGGGATCGCCGTATTCGGCGATCCAGCTCGCGCCGGCCAGCAGCTTGGAGTAGCGGCGCATGTCGATCAGCGGGATGGTGCAGAACAAGGCGCCGAACCGCTCGGGATAGCGCGTCAGCATGTTGGTGATCAGGATGCCGCCGTTCGATCCGCCTTCGGCCGCGATGAGACCCGGCCGTGTCACGCCGCGCCGCACCAGGTCGGCCGCGACAGCGGCGAAATCGTCGTGCGTCAGGCGCTTGCCGGCGCCACGGCCGGCCTCGTGCCAGGGCGTGCCGAACTCGCCGCCGCCCCTGATATTGGCGATGACGCTGGTGCCGCCCTGCTCCAGCCACATCTTGCCGATGCCGGCGTTGTAGTAGGGCCTGCTCGGCAGTCGAAAGCCGCCATAGCCGGTGAGATGCACCGGCGCCTCCCCGGTCTCGCCGACCGGACCGGTCTGGGTATAGGGGATGCGTTCGCCATCGATCGATATCGCTTCGTGCTGGGTCACCACCAGCCCCTCGGCTGAGAACGCCGGCGACGATCGCTTCAGGACGACCGGGCCCTGGCCCTTGGCGAGCAGCATCAGGGAAGCCGGTGTGAGCGGATCCTGCACGGTCGCGATCAAGTCGCCGTTGCTCTCCGACGGTTCGATATCGAGCGGCGAGACATCGACCACGCCGATCGCCGGCAGGCCGCTGAGCGCTTGTCGCGCCCACGCATCCGCGGACGGTGTCAGGATTTCAAACACCGGCTGCAGGTTGTCGAGGATCGACAGCACCAACCGATCGGCGCTCCAGAAGAAGCTCTGCAGCACGCGTCGTCCGGCCGGCTCGAACAACACGGTGAAGTCGCGGTTGCCGGCCATGAGGGCGTCCAGACGGATGCCGAGCAAGCTATCGGCGGGCCACGTCTTGCCGGCCACCGTCCAGGCTTTGCGCGGCTTCAGCGCCATCCACCCGTCGTGGGTCCGCGTCTCGATGTCGGTCGGCAGGTCGAGCTTGATGCGGTTGCCGCCCTCGCCGTCCGCCATCCAGAGGCCGACGTCGAAGAACCCGATTTGCTCGAAGTACCATACGAGCTTGGTGGCGTTGTCGAGATCGACCACGGCGCCGGCTGACATGCTCTCGCGCGGCACCTCGAAGAGCACGGGCGCTTGCGTGACGTCGCTGCCGCGGCGCCACAGCCGCACGGTCCGCGCATAGCCCGAGGTCGTGGCATCGCCGCCCCAGGCGCTGCTGAGCAGCAGCGTATCGGGGTCGAGCCAGTTCACCCAGCCCTTGGCTTCCGACAGCGCGAAACCGTCCTTCACGAAGGTCCGGGTCGGCAGATCGAACTCGCGCAGAACCACGGCATCGCTGCCGCCGCGCGACAGGCGCACGATCGCGCGGTCGTGCGTGCCGGGCCGCGTCAGGGCGCCGCCCCAGATCCAATCCTCGCCTTCCGACGCGGCCAGGGCGTCGACATCGAGCAGCAGCTCCCAGGCCGGTTGGTCGAGACGGAAGATCTCGAGCGTGGTGCGCCGCCACAGGCCGCGCGGGTTCTTGCCGTCGAGCCAGAAGTTGTAGAGCCACGGTCCGCGCCGCGCGACCAGGGGCAGCTTGTCCGCGCGGTCGAGGATCGCCGCCAGGGTGTCGCGATCGCTGGCGAATTGCGCTCCAGCGAAAGTCTTCAGCGTGCGGTCGTTCTCGGCCTCGACCCAGGCCAGCGCGGGCGCCCCCTCGATATCCTCGAGCCAGAGATATGGATCGTCATCGGGCTCGGCGACCGTCGGCCTGGCATCGAGGGACACGCGCAAAACTCCGGGCGATTGTCAGGGGTGCGCAGTCTTGCCCAAGTGGGCGGCCTTGCCCAGCGCCGCGACGAGCTCGGTGCGCAACCAGCGATTGGCCGGATCGCCGTCGACGCGATCGTGCCAATAGAGGAAGAGATCGAGAGTCGGCATGCGCAACGGCATGGGCAGAAGCCGCACGCCCGACCCGGCGGTTAGCAGCCTTGCGTAGCGCGCCGTCATGGTGAGCACCAGATCGCTCTCCGCCACCACGCGAAAGGCCGCCAGGTAGTTGCGACAGCGCAGGCTGACATGGCGGCGCTTGCCGTGCTGGCCGAGCTCGATGTCCTCCGCACCCGGGCCGCGGCGACGCGACGTCACCATGACGTGCTTCTCGGCAAGATAGGTCGCCAGGGTGAACCCCGGCCGGACCCGCGGATGGGCCTTGCGCACGGCGACCACAAAGCGGTCGGCGCTGACGCGCTGGCGATGGATGCGCTCCGACAGCGGCAGGGCGACATCGAGCGCGGCATCGACCGTGCCGTCGGCCAGGCCGGCCTCGAGGCTGCGTCGTCGGACCTGCACCGTGCGCAGGTCGATGCGCGGCGCCAGCCGCCCGAGGCGCCGCATCATCGGCGGCAGGATCAGCACTTCCATGGGGTCGCGCATCGACACCGTGAAACTCGTCCCGCTCGTTGCCGGATCGAAGCTCGCGCCCTGCTCGATCAGCGCGCCGAGAGCCTGCAGCGACTGCCGCATCGGCTCGATCAGGCGCTTGGTGAGCGACGTCGGCGCGAGGTTGCGGCCTTCGCGCACGAACAGCGGATCGTCGAACAGCTCGCGCAGCCTCGCCAGGGCGTGGCTCACCGCGGGCTGCGTGAGGTTGAGGCGATCGGCGGCCCGGCTGACGCCGCCTTCGGCGACGATCGCCTCGAGGACGACCAGCAGGTTGAGATCGACGCGCGACAGATTAACCATGTGCATGAGATATCATGAAATCTATTCAATTTCCTGATGCGGTGCGGCGCCTTAACCATGGCCCTGCGTCATCAGGAGGCACGCCATGGAATTCGCCTACTCCGACAAAGTCAGGGCCCTGCAGGAGAAGCTCGGGGATTTCATGGATCGGCACATCTATCCCAACGAGGCGCGCCACGACCACGAGATCGAGACCGGCGACCGCTGGCAGCCGACGGCGCTGATGGAGGATCTCAAGAAGAAGGCCCGGCTCGAGGGCCTGTGGAACCTCTTCCTGACGCATTCCCCGCGCGGCGCCGGCCTCACCAACCTGGAGTACGCGCCCCTGTGCGAGATCATGGGACGCGCGCCGATGGCGTCGGAGGTATTCAACTGCTCCGCACCCGACACCGGCAACATGGAGACGCTGGAGCTCTACGGCAACGAGGAGCAGAAGCAGCAGTGGCTGGCGCCGCTGCTCGCGGGCGAGATCCGCTGCTGCTTCGCCATGACCGAGCCTGCCGTCGCCTCCTCCGACGCCACCAATATCGAGAGCACGATCCTGCGCGCCGGCGATGACTACGTGATCAACGGCCGCAAATGGTGGACGACGGGCGCGTCCCACCCGCACTGCAAGATCGCGATCTTCATGGGCAAGACCGATCCCTCGAACCCCGATCGACATCGCCAGCAGTCGATGGTGCTGGTGCCGATGGATGCGCCGGGCGTGAAGGTGGTGCGGCCGCTGTCGATGTTCGGCTACGACGATGCGCCGCACGGTCATGCCGAGGTAACGTTCGACAATGTCCGCGTCCCGCGCTCGAACGTTCTTCTAGGAGAGGGCCGCGGCTTCGAGATCGCCCAGGGGCGCCTGGGACCGGGCCGCATCCACCATTGCATGCGCGCGATCGGCGCCGCCGAGAGGGCGCTCGAGGACATGTGCAAGCGCGTGAAGTCCCGCGTCGCCTTCGGCAAGCCGCTGGCCGAGCAGACGGTCACCCTGGAGCGTATTGCGGAGGCGCGCATCATGATCGAGCAGGCGCGGCTCCTCGTGCTCAAGGCCGCCTACATGATGGATACGGTCGGCAACAAGGTGGCGCGCGCCGAGATCGCCATGATCAAGGTCGCCGTGCCGAAGATGCTGTCGAGCGTCGTCGACATGGCGATCCAGGCCCATGGCGGCGCCGGAGTCTCCGGCGACTTCGGCCTCGCCAAGGCCTACGCCTCAGCCCGCTCGATGCGGATTTTCGACGGTCCCGACGAGGTCCATCGCAACCAGATCGGCCGGCTGGAACTCGCCAAGTACAATTGATCTCGCCGGACCGCTCATGCTCTTCCGGACCGCCGGCATCCTGCGCGCTCATAACTCTTGAGCGAGCTGGAAGCTCGCGGTCCGGGAGACTGTGAGCGGACCTGGAGGTCCGCGGTGCGGCAAGATCACCGCGCCGGTTCGCTGACGAAGGCCACCTTGGAGAGCCCGGCCTTCGATGCATCGGCCAGGGTCTCGGCGACATAGCGGTACGGCACGTTCTGGTCGGCGCGCAGATAGACCTCGGGCTGCGGCCGCTTGGCTCCGGCCTCGGCGAAGCGCTGGACCGCTTCCTCGCGGGTGATGCGCTCGCCCTTCCAGAACAGCCCGCCATTGGCGTCGATGGCGAACTCCACCTTCTCCGGCTTCTGGATGTCGGCGTTCGACGTCGCCTTGGGCAGGTCGAGCTTGACCGCATTGGTCAGAAGCGGCGCCGTCACGATGAAGATCACCAGCAGCACGAGCACGACGTCGATCAACGGCACCATGTTGATCTCGGCCATCGGCTGGTTGGCCGACTTGCGGTCGAAGCTTCCGAACGCCATTGGTCTTCTCCCGGCCTAGTAGTTCACGGCGGCGAGCGGCACGCTGCCCGGCTTGCGTCCGGCAGTCTGCAGCGTGCGGCCGATCAGCAGGAAGTTCAGCAGCTCGAAGGCGAAGGCATCGAGCTTGGCGGTCAGCACGCGGTTGGACCGCGTGAGCCAGTTGTAGCCCATGACCGCCGGCAGGGCGACGGCAAGGCCGATGCCCGTCATGATGAGCGCTTCGCCGACCGGGCCCGCGACCTTGTCA